>OGOB01000047.1_pt1 | contig 95059 bp, 87 predicted proteins | sample 1573611 | NCBI WGS metagenome assembly OGOB01 (sample SAMEA2582016, study PRJEB24529) | metagenome | biome: Human gut stool | place: China | collected 2011 | reverse complement strand
GGTACGAAACCTTAGTATCCGCTGCGCCTGCAACCAAACGAGAGTGTGCCGACGGAAGTGTTCTGACCGGCGGCTTCCAAACGAGAGTGTGCCGACGGAAGGGTTCCGGCCGGCGGCATCCGACGGAAGGGTTCTGGCCGGTGTTTACTTGTCGATCAGGTGAGTCAGTGGATCTACAGGTGTATCGCCATTATCGAGTTCAAAATAGAGGTTGCTGCCTTCCTCGGTAAAGTACCTCGTCGGTTTTGCGATTTTGCCGATAACGGTTCCGGCTTCGACTGTGTCGGATATGCCGACTGCGGGCTCCTGAAGCTGTCCGTAGGTTATTTTATAGCCGTCTCCGACCGATATTACCATGCTTGTCCCAAGGATTGGATCCTCATATATATTTTCGACAAGACCCGGAGCGGCACTCTTAACGTCCGTGCCTACCTCTGCTGAAATGATTATCGCCGGGTTACATTTGTACTGGTCGAGAGTCGGGAAGTATATGGTGTTGTCCATGTTGTATCCCAGAATGACATCTCCATCCACGGGCCAGACAAGGCTGCTGCCATCGTTAAAAGAGAAGACAGGTGCATTTACCTGCACAGGAGTCTCATCCTGCACCTGCGCTGCGGGAAGTGTCGGTGCGTCCGTAGCCGGCTCGCTGGCTGACGGTGCCGTTGTGACAGGCTCTATTCTGGTCGGAACCTGTGTGTCTTTTTCCGTTGAATTGTTGGCAATATTAAGGTCGATATAGTTCTGTTTTTTACTGTTTGAAGTTGCCCTGACTATCGAAATTACCCCCACAACCAGTGCAGCAACTATGGCAAGACTGGCTACAATGGAGAAAATTTTCTCGCCGTCAACTTTTCTTTTTTTTCTGTTCACAATTACCTCCATCCGTGCAGACCATGTATATACGTTCTGCCGCAATTTAGTGTATACAGATATCTTTTCCGGATTGAGATTTTTTATACATTGGTTATGGTTATATTTTTATAATAATAATTCAGAATTTCTTTGTACACTGCACCGGCGGATGCTTTGGTCCTGGCGTTGCATAGGGACATTCCGTACCCCGCGCCATCTCCTTTTACCGTGAATATTACGTTGCCGGAACTGATGTTGACGGTGAATGATGATGATTTAAGACCCATACATGAGGCAAAAGTCTCGCCGTCTGTTGTGATGCGTCCTGCCATTATTTCCGTAACATATCCGGAATCATCACGCTCTATTATCTGAAATACACCGGCGTCCTCTGCGTCCATCCTTATGTCGGGCCATGTGTTTTCAAGACGGTCGAGGGCTTCACTGTCAGTGTATTTTACAACCGAGATATAATTATCGTCATTTCTGTCCTCCATGCAGTCGACGGAAGAGAGATAGCCGATATCGGAAGCTCTTGTATAACCTGTACTGATTATATGAAAATAAGGAATGAACAGTTTGTTATCATATTGCATAACCTCATTCTTGGTATCATCAACAGCCTTTTTTATTGTATTATAATATGTACCATAATCACTGCCCCAGGCAGTCTGCATATCGCCGGTACTCATAAATTTGAGGGCAGGGCCGGCAGAATCAGCCGCTGCCCCATTTGATTTCACATATTCCCCATAAGTCCTGATTACCACTGCGAACGCTTTGAGGAATTCCGGACTGTCTTCTGCCTTATAGTATGCTGCAACCGTTCCTATGACGTATTCCGTCATATCCATATCACGGATGAACAGGTCATTCTGCTTAACAACCGTTTTTACCGCGTCCTTTCCACTACCTCTGCCATTGTTTCCGGTCATGCACATTGTTATGACAAATGGAACTATAAGACACGCTGCAATATAAATTACTGATTTTAAAATGGTTTTACGCATATGGCACTGTGCTCCTTCCACTTATTGTATGTTTTTTAACAGAAAAATATTCAGTACAAGTAGAAAAAAAACACTTTATTTGATATACTGTATCTATGCTTGTATTTTATAGAACAGCAGAGGCATTGTATTATGATTTATGATAATAGACCAATAGGAGTATTTGACTCGGGAGTCGGCGGTATAAGTGTTCTCCGCGAACTTACATCAATTATGCCGAATGAAAATTATATATATTTTGGCGATTCACTCAACGCACCTTACGGAACACGACCGCTTGATGAGGTCAGAGAGCTTACCTTTCATACGGCCGGCCACCTCATAGGAATGGGCTGTAAGTGTCTGGTTATTGCATGCAATACGGCAACAGCTGCCGCGGTAAGGGCACTTCGCGCCAGATATGAAGGCGTTCCCGTCATCGGAATAGAACCTGCGCTTAAGCCGGCTGTACTGCATAAGCCGCATGGACGTGTTCTGGTTCTGGCAACCGCTGTCACTCTTCATGAAGAGAAATTTCACAGGCTTATGGCTCGTTATGAGAATGATGCCGATATATTTACACTTGCATGCCCTGGCATAGTGGAGTTTGTGGAACGCGGAATTATAGAGGGAGAAGAACTGATTGAATACCTTAAGCAGCTTTTGCGGGATTATATCGATAATCCGCCCGATGCCGTTGTGCTCGGATGCACACATTATCCTTTTGTGCGCAAAGCAATTGATTCGGTTCTTGGCGGACACGCGGAGATATTTGACGGTGGCAACGGAACCGCACGGGAAACGGGACATCAGCTTAAGCTTCACGATTTGTGTGCTTCGCCGGATTCTTTAGGAAATGTAACCATACTTAACAGTAAGCCTGAGATGATTCCGATATCTGAATGGCTGTTAAAGCTGCCTATTGAATAATTTTTGCAGGAGTGTTATATATGATAGTATCAATTATTGTGCTTACAGCCATTCTTATCGCTGCACAGCTCATTCTCTCAATCAAACAGATTAAAAAAGGCGCCCCGGATGGCAGGACGCTCTTAATTATAACAATTGTATTTTCGGTTATATGGATTCCCTTAAGTGTGTTCAGACTAATCTACAGCCTGACACCGCTTAAGATATCATGGTTCATTATTACAGTTGTATATATGATATTTACCATATGGTATACGAATTCACTGAGCAAACAGATGAAACACTGATTATCTGTCTGTATAACTTACAGCCTCGATTGCAACAGCGCCGCCACGGACTACCTCAAGTCTGTATCCATAGGTCTCGCTAAGCAGTTTTAAGAGGCTGTTATTTTTATCCTCGGTCATTGTACATTCAAAAAGAATTGTATTCTTGTTGTAATCTTCTATCTTAACGCCGTACACCTGGGATATTCTGAAAGCCTCAGCTTTATCTTTCTCAGTGCAGCTGTTGACCTTGACAAACATCAGCTCTTTCATATGTATGGGAAGATCAGTAAAATCCATAACTTTGACTACTTCCACGCTGCGGTTGAGCTGTTTCTTAATCTGTTCAAAAGTCTTATCATCACTTGTCACACCGATTGTCATACGGGACATAGTCGGGTCTTCCGTAACTCCAACGGTAAGTGTATCGATATTGTATGATTTGCCGGAAAAAAGACCGGAAATTCTTGCAAGTACACCTGTTTCATTCTCTACATATATGGAAATCCATCTTTTTTTCATAGTATCCATTATCATATCCTCCTAGCCGAACATCATATCCGAAAGAGCAGCTCCGCCCGGGACCATCGGATATACATCATATTCACAATCAAGCATAAATTCAATAAGTGTAACTGATTTCGTATTCTCTGCGGCACGCTTAAATGCCTCATCCATCTGTGCCTCGTTCTCAACACGGATGCCGGTACAGCCATAGCTCTCCGCAAGCTTTACAAAATCCGGTACATAATCCCTGCCGGTACATGTACCGTCTATGCGGCACTGCCTGTTACAGCTTCTTGAATAACGCAGGCATGTGCTTGAATATCTCTTATTATAGAACATTTTCTGCATCTGCTTGACATTTCCGAGATATGTATTATTAAAGATACATAAAATGACCGGTGTCTCAAGAGCGTGTGCCGTTGCAAGCTCCTGAATATTCATCTGTGCTCCGCCATCGCCGGATATACAGATTACAGGATTGCCGGGGTTGCCTATGCTGGCTCCGATTGCCGCCGGAAGGCCGTATCCCATTGTGCCGAGACCGCCGGATGTAAGGAACTGTCTCTTTCCGTCCATGCGGATATATTGTGTGGTCCATAACTGATTCTGTCCGACATCCGTCGTAACTATCGAATCCGGGAATAAATCATTGATTTTGTTTATGATTTTCTCCGGAGTCATTCCTTCATAACCGGACATCGTTATAGGGATTTCTTTCTTCCATTCATCTATTGATTTAACCCAGGCATCACTCTTTACGGCTGCCGCATGGGTAAGCATCTCATCAAGCGCGGTCTTGGCATCCGCAACGATTGGAATATTGACTACAATATTTCTCGAAATTGATGCCGTATCTATATCTACATGGATTATTTTTGCATTCTTTGCAAATTCCTCTATCTTGCCTGTTATCCTGTCTCCGAATCTTACACCGATTGCAAAAAGCACATCACACTCGGATATTGCTTTATTGGAGGCATAATTACCGTACATTCCGATATTGCCCACATACATAGGATGGTCCGTAGGGATAACTCCCTTGCCCATGATTGTCGTGATTACCGGAATACGCATTTTCTCGGCAAGATGCGTGAGGCTTTCTCCGGCGCGGGAAATCTTTACACCGCCGCCTGCCAGAATTACCGGCTTATGTGCCGATTTAAGCATTGTCATTGCTTTCTTAAGCTGTCCGACATGCACACCGTTACTTGGCTTATATCCTCTTATTGATATCTCTGACGGATACTCATCCGATCCCATCTCAAGCTGCACATCCTTCGGAATATCCACAACTACCGGGCCAGGTTTGCCTGTTCTTGCCACATAAAATGCCTTTTTGATAATCGTTGCAAGATCCTTGCGGTCTCTTACCGTTACGGCATATTTGCATATATTACGGGTAACTCCCACAATATCAACTTCCTGAAATGCGTCATTACCTATGAGGTCTCTTGATACCTGACCGGTAAAACATACAAGCGGAACACAGTCATAATTGGCCGTTGCAATTCCTGTCACAAGGTTAGTCGCACCCGGTCCGCTTGTGACAAGGCAGACTCCGACCTTACCGGTGGAGCGCGCATATCCGTCTGCCTCATGTACAAGTGCCTGCTCATGGCGCGGCAGTATTACATCAATATCGTCCGCATCATATAAAGCATCAAATAAGTCAATTGCCATTCCGCCCGGATATCCGAACACGGTATCAACGCCTTCCTCTCTTAATGCCTTAACAAATAATTCTGTTCCTTTTATATCCATCAGTAAATTCCTCCTGCGCTTTACATCTGCTTGCGAACGACCATATATTCATCGCCGTTCTGAAAATACGGACAGTTTCTTACACTGCCCGACATAAAATTATACATCTCGTCTTCATCCAGATTAACGGAGCAGCTGTAACTCTCCGTCTCTTCATCATATTCATAATATCCGCACATATCGCATATATCCTGTGCCATATCATTCGCCTCCAGCCAGTACATATCCGGTCTCGCAAAGACCGGTCAGATTACCGTTCGTAAGTGTTATTTTAAGAATGCGGTCTCCCGCCGTCTGTATATAATCGCACAATTCGCTGTAATTATCAACCGAGTCGGCATAAATCGTAAAAGTAACATCATTATCTTTCACAACGTATGTCTTTTCGTAATAATCGTTACCGTTTCTTCCGTAGAATAAAACTTCTGCTTTATCGGATACATCTAACAGTTCACCATACGAATTGGGATAAGCATCCGCTATTTTGATGACTGTCTTATCTTCTCCGATGTCATAACTTTGTATAATTCCTTCACGCCATATTGTGTAATCCGGTTCATACTTCGTACAGCCGGCGCACATTACCATTATAACTGCCAGAACGGCACATGTAAATATCCTCTTATTCATGCACTTCCTCCAATTCATATACTGTATATACACGGTTATCCGCCATGGTTCCGAGAAATCTCCTGTTATTGCTATATATAACACAGTAATCTTTTGAAACATCCACCTGTCTTGTATTTCCTCTTCCGGTCAGCTCCGTTCCGACGGAAGACGTTCTGTTAAAGACATATTCCGGATTATTATCTGCTACATTATCCACAGCAAATAAATCTTTATGCCAGGTTACCGGCACGCCTTCCATATTATCCCGCAGATATTTTCTCATATATTCCATACTTGCATCAAGATATGCAAGTCTCTTAATCCGGTAATCTCCATACGGATATTCCGGTTCGAGTTTACGTCTGTCTGCATCGGTCTTCATTCCGATAATCATAAATACGATTGCAGCAATCGCGGCCAGCCAGACTATATATCGTGCTAACCATGCCACCGTATATAACTTGTCCTTATAGAAATCAAATCTGAAATAAGACTCCGTAATCCGGTTGTAGACAGTGAATTTCGCACCATCTGTGGTAAGCCTGAGTTCACATTCGGAACTTGAATTAACCGGCACCCTGAAAGTATCCTGAATATACTCCTCACTGGATGCACTATAATATGTACCGTTCTTTTCAAATTCTGTCGGAAGGCATCGTCCTTCATTGGCTCCCATCATAATGCAGCTGCTGCCATAATTGATTATATCAACTGTCTCAACGCCGGCATTATCACCGTCAACCGTATATTCGCCGCCCAATTCCGGCTTTAACAGGAATACATACGCAATTGCAGTTAATATCACAACCGCCGCACACAGAGCAGTATATAAACCTCTGCGCATTTTCTTAAATGAAAATACCACGACCAGGGATGATGCGAGTGTAAAGACAGCCACTGCAATAATTTTAACTATCATAAGCTCTGCAGAATAATCCGTCCGTATACGTTCTGCTTTATTCCATGATATAAAATCGCTGAACGTATGCAGTTCGCTTACCTCAGCGCCGTCATTGCCACCAGCTCCAACAGTAAATTTATCCCAGAAAAATATATTGTCTCTGCCAATATACATATATAAATTGTCAAGTTCATATCTGTTGCTGTCATATAGGCTTATCTGCACTCCCTTAGGAATGATTTCCTTGGGAACGTCAAACTCCAGTTTGGCATATCTGGTAGTTCCGGTATCCACCCATCCGTACAATGAATCTGTATAATAATCATCAATAACTTCTTCAGCATCATAAGTATTGTTTACGTTTCCTTCATCATCAGAAATAGTATATACAAAATGCACGGAATCTCCGTTATCTTTCATATCAAATATTCTGGTCTTCTCATCAGATGCATATATGTATCTTCCGTCATAAGTATTTGCCCTGCTGCCGATTATATTAACTGTCACCAATGCCGCTATGGAAAGCACCACAAGTGCCGCTGCCACAATCCTCACAATTCCGATAAATTTTTTCATATTAACCCTCCATATAATGTTATTGTCATAAATTATTTCTTAAATGTCAAGTCAAGCTTGAATTTTATTTAAAAAAGTGTAAATTATATAATTAGTATTTTAATCGGAGTGTGTAAATGATAAAGCGCATAGAAATATTATTTATTACAATTATAATAACCGGCGTCCTGTTTATATCCGGATGCGGCCGCGTTGCTGTACCTGAATATTCTTCATCGGATGTAATGCTTGAAGCATTTGATGAGTATTGTATGACTTACAATATCTCCAATGCCGAAGTGCGCCTCGTGGACGGAACCGGTGAAACTCTCTGGGATGCCCGCTACGGTGAATCCGAAGGAGACCGTCTTTTTGCCGTTGCAAGCATAACCAAAATGTTCACTGCTGCTGTTATTTTCAATCTTGACGAGAAATCACTTCTGAGTCTTGATGACTGTATCGACAGCTATCTTCCGGATGGCATCGTGGATGGAATTGCCGTGATTGACGGGATTGATTATTCGCATGAAATTACCGTCCGCGAGCTTTTGTCACACACGTCGGGCATTGCAGATTATTTCAGTGAAAATTCAGATAAATATATATCAATTCGTTCGGAAAGCTACTACAAGAATGATGTATTATATGATTTTGACCTTGCTCTGGACATGACGAGACAGCTGGAGGCGCATTTTGAGCCCGGAGAAGATGATCAGGCCTATTATTCTGATTTTAATTACCAGCTTCTCGGCAAAATAATAGAGACCGTCACCGGACAGTCTCTTGAATATAATTATGATAAATATATCATTTCACCCGCGGGACTTGATGATACATTCCTGTTTGAGCCGGGAATGGACTGGGGAGACATTCTTCCCATTGATATGCCCTGCGGCACAACGACCCGTCCTCTTATGGAGTCCGGAGAGCGCTCTGCCGGCGGTCTGATATCCACCGTGGATGACCTGTCACGTTTTATACAATCATACATGGATGGAGAATTGTTTGATATATCATACTTTGAGGAGATTTATGATTTTGCAAGTCTAGGCGTCGGACGTCCGGATTACGGACTTGGTCTTATGCGGTATGATGACAATTATGAACTGTACGGCCATACCGGAAGTTTCGGAAGTGAACTTTTCTACTGTCCTGACCTCGATATATATATCATCTGCAGTGCCAACAACTGCAGTAATGCCAAAAATATGAATCTCATTGAGTATCTTCTTGACTGCTATGCACGGTGATATTTCTTTTGGCACCGTACAGCAATTCAACACATATTAAGATAGAGTCGGTATGTAAAAAGCAAAACCGCCGTGCTGTAAAGACTGTGTAATGTCTTCGTAAGCACGACGGCTGTATTATTAAATCGTATTTACTTTCAATTTCTTACGTTTGTGAATTGCCTCGTATATAATCATTATTATTACCGAAATAATTATCGATGGGAAAAATATTGTTACAAATGCTTGTGAAAAACTTGCATCCGGCCACATGTATAATGTAAACATCCTGACAGGTGATTGTATAAAATATATCCATAAACTTAATTTACCTACCGTTCTGCTCACACTATTATTACATAGCCGCATAAAAATACTTTGTCCGCTCATGGTAATTGCAACAGCTATTGTAAAAAATATATTGATTATATTTACACATGTAGACGTACCGTAATTCATCATGGCGATACATGCAATATATAAAATTGGCTCTGCAAACCTGATTGTGTTTTTTCTGGCTTTACTCATCGTATCGAATGAATTTTTGATATATTCCATTATCACATAGGATAAACAGCCTAAATTGATGCTTACAAAACCTCGTAACAGTCCATATTTCATAAATCCGGTCCATAAATCAATTCCATGATAGCCTTCCTGTGTCATACCATAGAATCCGGACAATGCAACTGCTATAATCGGTGCTGCTATGTAACAATAATTACGTCTCCATTTGCGAAGCAACGGATACGTCACAAACATAACAACTAACATCGCAGACACATACCATGATATACCCAGGACATTGGTATTCGGTATTCCTGACATATCCAATAACATAATATTAGGAATTGCACATACTAATTTCATGATGAATTTTCTCATACCTTGTTCATGCAATATATCAATACCGTTTCTAAATATATACATTGGAAATGCCATCATCCATGCAATAATAAATGCCGGAAAAACAGTTTTTATTTTTCCCCATATAAATCCGACATTTTCCTTGCCGATTTCCTTAAGGCCGGTATTTTCATCCATACGCATTACATGTGCCGCCATGAAAAATCCGGACACTATGAAGAAGAACTCAACGCCGTATCTTCCCCATACAAAAAGGAATGTGTCACCATGATAGTACTCTCCCACATGCATTACAACGATGATAAGGCAGAATACTATTTTCCACCAGTCAATAACACCGTTGTATACTTTTTTTGTCGCCATATCCAAAAGCCTCCATATGTTATTCTATAACATTTTTCTGATAGTCTATCATAACATCATATATACGCTTGCAGTTGTTGTGGTCGCTGAACTCGAAGAAGTCATCCGCTCTTGCACGGTATTCATCCTTCATCACACAGTTATTCTTCATATAGTCAATAAGTGTATCTATGAGTTCATCATTGTTATGGCATATCTCACCGAATGCCATTGTATCATAGTGATACGTTCCTTCCTCATAATGCTGAGGAATGTCGTCATGGTGAAGGTATACCAGCGGTTTGCGCATATAGGCGAAATCAAACTGAACACCCGAATAATCCGTAACCATAAGGCTTGATTCCCTGAACACCTTCTCATAGCTCATATCGCCTGTCGAAGGAATTATGTCCACATAATCATTCTTATCGAAATCATCCACCTGCGGACTTACAATAGGATGAAGCACATATGCTATCCTGTAATTGTATTTACGCGCCGCATCAAGAAGTCTGGTATCATTAATGAGAGAATTATAAATTCTGTAATAATCCGTTTCCTTGAATAATGGGTTGTAATCCCTGGCAACGCCTTCGTTACGTGTAACCGGTACAGAAGCCTGCATTCTCCATGTCGGAGTTATAAGAATCTGTCTCTTATCATCATTGATCAATCCGTCATAACGCGGCACACCCGTAAGTTTAAGCGCATTAAATCCAGCATAATCATACACCGGTCTGCTCAGATTCTCAATCTCATACTTGGATGCACAGAAATATAATCTTGTATTATCGCGAAGCCGGTTCTGTGCAATCGCTATTTTCTGGATTGACATTCCATGCTGCACGCACGCCACATGAAAATGAATCAGGTCTCTTACATGCGCTGATGCCGACATTGAGTAATCGTTGAATGCAAATACCGTGGAGTTGCTTATGACCATCATATCCGCATACAGGAAAATAAGTCTGTGTTTAATACTTCTCCTGATAAGCGGTTTGTAGCCCTCTGACTTAAGCCTCTTACAATCCGGGCATTTCTTATCGACAAGATAGTATTTCTTAATACCGTCATTCTGTGCCGAAGCATATTTAAAAATATATTCGGATGAATCACCGGCCTTATAAATCTTATCGATAAACATCCATATAGGTTTACGTTTCATGAACGGTTTACATATGAAATAAGCCATTCTGACAAGCAGAAACTTATATGTTTCAAGTTTACGCGACATTAACATCTCAAACCAAAGCTTCATCTCACGCTTAAAGATTGAGCGTTTACGTATCTTGTATATTATAATCGTTGAGAATTTATATGCTGCCATATAATTTTCCCCGAATGTCCAGTAACTGTTTTTAAATTTACCGGAAAGACAGCTTGTATGTGAATCAAATGAAATTCTTAACAAATCTTCCCATTCACCGACACTGTATTTAAACGCAATTGACTGGCGTTCTACGTTTTCAACCGGAATCACTACCCTGAAAGAAATTCTCTTATAGAATGAAATTCCGAAAAGCTTCGTATGGGAATATCTCTCGCGTTTCTCAACTTCGATTATTCCATTCTCAGTCTCAACATAGAAATGTCCTTCTTCGATATCATATATGCCTGACAATGTACCATCTATTGCAAGTTTACCGTCACGGTAATCCATAAACTGGATATTCACCTTCTGGCTGATTCCTGATGCCGCGAGAACACCTGCCCCGCCGTAATACGGCTTACCGTTAAGATAATATCTGGAAAGTCTGTACGATTCGTCATGATATTTTATCTTCATGAAGAGTTCCTGAACATAGAATTTCTTGCCGCAGAATGCAAGGTTATGGCTGTTCATTATTATCTCATCATCGATGTGCTTAAGCACCCTTGACCATGACCAGAGATAATCCTCTGCCTCCTCTATAGGCACGCAATGCTTATTAAGGTTGTTTAAATTGGCTTCCACCCTGTTGTTAAGTGCATATATTGCCTGTGTCTGGATTATTGCAGGTACTTTGCCGTTCATTGACTCAAGGTACGGAACCCAGAATTTGTCAATTGCCTCATAATACCATTCTGCCTCATAGTATCCTTCAAAAAATACCGTGCTGTCCTCACTTGCCTCATGAAATTCATATATCTGTTCATTGACATAAAGCATCTTCATTTCTTTCAGCATTATATCAAACAGAAAGGCCTTTTCAGTCTCATATCTGATATCTGTTCTCAGAGGCCCATTTTTCCAGTATGACGAATCAATCCATGTTCCCTCAAGGAAATACGGAAGACAGTTATACTGTGTATTAAAATTAATCTCAAGATAAGGCAGTGTACTTTTTATTCGTGAAAAAACATCATTTACGGCTTCACCTTCATGTTTCTTTGCCGGTATTGCGAGTTTATATCCGTGTAAGGACTCAAGATATTTAACCATACTGCTAAGGTATGAAGGACTGAAGCTGCTTCCTGCTTTGATAACGGTAACAAAATGTCCATTGACATCACCGACAGCATTAATATCATAAGATTCGGATATCCTGACATTAGGCCATTTGGCAAACTGAGCAGCTGCGTCATCTGTCAATGACTTATCTTCTGAACATATAATAAGTTCCACTTTGTCGGCTGCTATATCCTGCAATTTAAGGAGGCTTCCTGTCTTAGCATTACAGGACGCCTCCTCTGATAAAATGTATATTAAGGACACCACAATGTCTTTATTATACATCATAAGTTAATTCCTCCTTGGCAAACTTCTTATAATGCTCATAATAATAATGAGAACGAAGTGTGTAAAGATCTTCCGGTGTCGTAACCTTAATGTTATCACGCTCACCGATAAATATATGGATATTCTCACCAAGTTCAATAAGGAGATCCGCTGATGATGTCGGATTTACAAGTCCTCTCCTGGATGCTTCCTCATGTGCCCAGAGAATCTTACGCATAGTATATCCCTGCGGAGCCTGTGTAATGTACATATTCTCCCTCGGCATATTGGTATTGCAGTTCATTCCGTCAGTACTTACAAGTACCGAATCAATGCTTCTTACAACCGGAACAGCCGTCTCATGCTCTTTGGCAAGTTCAATACAGTTCGATATAAGCTGCTCAGACATTACCGGTCTTACTCCGTCACAGATAAGAATTATATCAGTATCGGCTGCATCTTTGGCAACTTCAACAACTCCGTTATGAATCGACTCAAATCCGTTAGCTCCTCCCGGAACAATTGCTTTAACTTTCTCAATCTTATATTCTTTGATAAGATCCTTAAGATGATCTATACCTGTTGCTATACATGATACGACAATATCATCTACAAGCGGATGCTTTGAAAAATTCTCAAGCGTTCTTATAATGATAGGCTTGCCGTCTACCTCAATAAACTGTTTAGGTGTATTTGCTGATTTCATTCTTGTACCGGTTCCTCCGGCAAATAACATTGCGTGTACCATAAAATCCTCCTTCATAAAGTGCACTTAGTTTATATCATATCAGCGTATTTACTGATATCGTATTCTATAATCGTATGACGTTCCCTGTCTGCTTCGTCAGGTATCGTCATATAGTTACCGTATAAATGAGACAGATATTTATGAATCTCCTTCGGGAAAAAATACTGCCTGTCCTCATATTGCATAAGTACCGGATCCATAAACCATTTTCTTAAATACTGCTCACCGCCGAAATGTCCTCTTCCTGCCGGTATTGCAATAATGTCTGATTTATCGTTATGACAGTTACTCAATGCTTTCTCTGTTGTAAGCAACCATTTTCGGAGACTTCTGAATGAAAATAAAGTTCCGATTGCTTTCTTCTTGCCAAGCATGCGTCCGAGTTCCGGATCTGCTTCAATAACAGCACCCATACGCCGGTATTTATCCTTAATCCTTACACACGAGCATATGAACTGTAATCCGTCAGAAGTAAACCTCTGCCACAGCCGTCCGATACGGCTCTTTCTTACATTCTCTATCGGGAATACATCTATAAACAATCCGGCATTCCTCCTGTCATTGTCCGCCGGTTCAACAAAACGTGTTCCGTTAAGCCTGATCTTCATAAAATTCAGATCATAATCCGGAGATGTATTGATATTCTGAACTGTGTATTTACCCGGATATGCCTTATTAATAAGTTCCGGAAGTCTGTCATAGTCTTTACGCAGAAGACATATATCTATATCGTCATCCCACGGAATGAAGCCTTTATGCCTTACAGCGCCGATTGCGCATCCTCCGGTTATCACATACCTGAGATTATTCTCAGTGCATACATCATGAATATCATCCATGATAAGTAAAAGCAATTTCTGGACATCATGTACATCCTTATCGCTAAGTGTATAATGCACTTTCTCATATTCAGCCCATTTCTTAAGTGAATGAAAAGTACTTAACATAATCTTACCACCCGTATATCTTCATGAAATGCACCTGTCTCTTATCCTCAGGCGGCAATTCCATATAATCGCCAAAAAGAGACGTCAGATAATAGTCATAACATCCCGGTGCCATTGCCTTACAATCTTCAAAATCCATAGGCACACCGCTCACATATTCTTCTCTCGGGCAGCTTTCCTGTGGTCCATAGCCGAAAACTATTCCGGCAACATTTGTTGAACTTTCAAAAGGATACTTCTTCGCAATCCTTTCAATGTATCTGACCGTTCTCTTTCTTCCCCAGATTGCTCTGGCAAAAGGCTTAAGCACCGGCTTTATGAGTGCCTTCACCTTATTGGCTCCTGTTCCGGTCTTCGACTTGACAAATCTGAGTCTCTTACGTGCTGCAAGCACCTTACGGTAAATACTGCGTACCTCGTCTTCATCGTCCGGAAGCCCGTCCATCGGAAAAATATCTATCCACAGATAGCGGTCGTACGGATCATCTATATATTTCTTATCAACTCTTGTGTTAAGATCAAATATCTTACACATAGGGTCATTCAGATTACCCAGGTCGGATGAATTAAAACTATATCTCGGCATGAGAGGCTGTTTACGGACAATTTCCTGCAGCTTGTCATAATCCGGCCTTGGCATAAGCAGGTCAATATCATCATCCCACGGAATAAAACCTTTATGTCTTACCGCTCCGAGGAGTGTACCTCCTGCCATGTAATATCTTAAATTATACTGTTCGCACAACTTTATGAACAGCTTCATCATCTTCAATTCACGTTCATGAACTTCTTCAAGCGAAAGCCGGTGTTCATTATGCACTTCGCCCATACTATTACTCCTGTTTCGTAGCAAGCATGCTCTCTATCATTCTCTTATACATATCGATAAGTCCGATTTCCGGCTTCCATCCGAGTTCCTGAAGCTTATCTGAATTAAGATGCATCTTAACATCCGGAGCATATCCATATACAAGCGCATCCTCAGGTATATCAAGAATCACTTTAATCTTATCATCTGCAAGTTCTTTGGCTACCATTTCAGCCATACCGCGTATTGTAATGCTCGATGCCGGATTAGCAACCGTATATGCCTCTCCGTTATTACCTCTGATGAGAAGAAGAAGAATGGCTTTGACAACATCCCTTGTATAACAATAATTACCAACCGACTGCCCTGCTGTATGAAGAACTATGTCATTTCCGTTAATTGCACTCTTGGCAAACTGGGCAAATACCCTGTTCTCTTCATAAGGGATTCCGGCGCCGAATGTCTGGGCGAGCCTGGCTATTCTTACCGGAACATTGTATTCTCTTGCATATGATGAACAAAGACATTCGCATATTCTCTTACCTTCTGAATATGAACTTCTGACATTATGGATATCAATATATCCCAGGTCGTCTTCCTTTACATATTCAAGTGAAGGGTCTGTAATTCCGAACGCCTCCATCGATGAAAGATATACAACACCCTTTGCGTGTACATCCGCTGCAAATCTTAATATATTATCTGTTCCGTCAAATGCCGTCTTAATTGTCTCTACCGGATGCTCAACAAAAAATTTGGATGCTGTCGGGCTTGCCGTATGGACAATATAATCAACCTTATCATCAATCTTAATTGAATCCGTTATATCCTGACTGACTATAGAAAGCGCGTCACTTTCAAAACCGGCATACAATCGTCCTGCCTTCGCTGCGTCCCTGACAAGTGCAATTACCTTAATTCCGGCATTATGTCTCTTATTCATATTAAGAAGCGCCTTGACTGTCTGCATTCCGACAAGTCCCGTCGCTCCGGTCACCATAACAGTAGTATTGTAGAGTTCCTCAAACGGCAGGCTGCTGTCCGCTATATTATCAAGATCCTCCTGTAATACTTTATCAATCATAATATATATCTCCTTATATGATACAATTATCTGTAGTTTACCACTTTCGATATCAAATTACAACTCTTTACCCGCACATTCAAGTGCAGCCGCAATTACTTTATCCATATCGTAATATTTGTACTGTCCGAGTCTTCCGCCAAAAATAACATTGCTTTCTTTGTCCGCAAGTTCGCGGTATTTTTCATACAATGCATTATTTTCTTCATTATTCACAGGATAGTATGGTTCCATTCCCTGCTTCCATTCTGACGAATATTCTTTCGAAATCACCGTTTTAGGCTGTTTCCCGAACTCAAAATGCTTATGTTCTATGATACGAGTGTACGGTACCTCACGGTCCGTATAATTAACAACGGCATTGCCCTGATAATTCTCACAATCAAGCACCTCAGTCTCAAAGCGCACGCTCCTGTACTGAAGCGGTCCGTAACAATATCCGTAATATTCGTCTATCATTCCCGTAAAAATCGTTTTCCGGGCAATATTCTTATTATCCCTGATAAAATCAAAATAATCCGTGCCTGTTCTTACCTCAATTCCTTCAAGCATTTTCTCTATTATTGCCGTGTATCCGCCGATAGGTATTCCCTGATATCTGTCATTAAAATAATTATTATCATATACGAATCTGAGTGGGAGCCTCTTGATTATGAAAGCCGGAAGTTCCTTGCAGTCCCTTCCCCACTGTTTTTCTGTATAACCTTTGATAAGTTTCTCATATACATCACGGCCGACAAGCGACAATGCCTGTTCCTCCAGGTTATGCGGCTCTGTAATTCCAAGATCAGCTATCTGTGATGCAATTATTTCTTTGGCCTGCTCAGGGGTTTTTATATTCCACATCCGGCTGAAAGTGTTCATGTTGAACGGCAGATTATAAAGTTCGTCCTTATATACGGCTACCGGCGAATTTATGTAATTGTTGAATTCGGCGAAACGGTTAACATAATCCCATATCTGCTTATCGCTTGTATGAAAAATATGCGCACCGTATTTGTGCACATTTATTCCTTCTGTTATCTCGGTATATATATTACCTCCGATATTATTCCGCTTATCTATTACAAGACATGTTCTGCCTTTTTTATGAGCCTCATGCGCAAATACAGCGCCGAAAAGTCCGGCTCCGACTATGAGATAATCGTACATAAGTCCTCCTTACCGTTAAGACATAAACTCATCATAGACCGGCATTACCTCGTCTGTCGGTCCTATCATTTTAATGTCGCCTTCATGCAGCCAGATTACACGGTCGCAGAACTTACGGATTGTATCGCTGTTATGGGATACGAGAATTACCGTTCTGCTTTCATCCTTGATGAGTTCCTGCATTTTGGCACCGCTCTTTTTACGGAACTTGGCATCTCCGACACTCAATACTTCATCAACAAGCATAATCTTCGGTTCAAGAATTGCCGTAATTGAAAATGCGAGCTTTGAGAACATTCCGCTTGAGTATGTTCTTACAGGCATATCAATAAACTTTCCGATTTCGGCAAAACTTATAATCTCGTCCATCTTCTCAGTTATCTTGTCCTTAGGATATCCGAGAAGCATTCCTGAAAGATATATATTCTCTCTTCCTGTCAGTCTGTTCTGGAAACCGACACCGATTGAGAGAAGTGCCAGCGAATCAGTATAATTCTCTATTGTTCCTTCATCCGGTGAAAAAATACCGGCAATAGCTCTTAAAGTCGTTGACTTGCCGCTTCCGTTTTTACCGACAAGCCCGACAATTTCGCCCTTCTTTACATCAAAAGATATTCCCTTAACAGCCTCAAAGACATCCGCCTTATTCTTGCGCAGTTTAAAAAGACTTCTCCTTATGGACATATTATGGAGACATTTATACCTTATATGAAGATTTCTTACTTCAATTGCATTTTCTTCCTGCATTTAAATCACCTTAATATAACTATTTTCATATTTATAGATAAGCTTAATTCCTCCGACTGTCATCAGAAGTCCTACGACAAACCACGCCGCTAATACCTTATATCCAACATTTGACGAATAGATAAGGCAGTTACGCATGGAAGTCATAAGAAAAGCCATCGGGTTACACTTGCCAAGAATCGTTCTGAACGGTTCCGGAACCATGTCCAGCTTGTAGAATACACCTGACATGTAAAACACGACTCTGAGCACTACATTTATGACATTCCTCAAGTCCTCAACGAATACACCGAAATGCGCTATAATTGCGCTGAACCCGAATGTCACAAGGAAAAGTGTGATAAATACCGGTATCACCCAGAGGGCGTATATCGTAAGATGTACCTTATAATATATCATAAGCACAATGATAATGCCGAACGACACTGCCATCTTGAACGCCAGCACCAACATCTGCGTAAAAATAAGTGCATACTTGGGTATATATACCTTCGTGACGATTGATTTGTTCGATGCAACGATTTTGACGCTCTGCATGACATTTTTATTGAAAAAGTCCCATAACGTTATACCGATTATAATATAGAGTGTCATGTATTGACCGCTCTTGTTAAAAATAATTGTATAGATAAACCAATATACTATTGTAAAAAGTATAGGTTCCAAAACCCACCATAACCATCCCAGATATGAACCGGCCACTTCCGATTTCAGGGATGACTTTGCAGAAAATCCTATATATTTATAGAATTTCTTCATATCTTTGATAAACTTAGCCATATGCCTTTTTGCGCACGCTCCTTTCTGTCAATCTCGTTCAATATAACACTAATATTACGTAAAGTCAATAAAACTATACCCCGCATATGTTAAATACGGGGTATAGAGATATTAGTTATTCATATTAATTAAAGTTCGACTTTAACCTTATTGAGATGCCAGATATCGCGCACATACTCTTCGATGGTTCTGTCCGATGAGAACTTGCCGCTGCATGCTGTGTTAAGCATGACGGAACGTGCCCATCCTTCGCTGTCGCGGTATTTTTCTTCAATCTTCTTCTGTGCATCGGCATACGAACGGAAATCCTTAAGGATAAAGTAAACATCCGGCTTCGCATCATAGAGAAGTGAATTGTAGATATCCCTGAAAAGATCAGGATCCTCAGGTGAGTAGAAACCGTTGATAAGCTGCATAAGCACCTGTCTGATTTCCTGGTCGTTATTGAAGATATCCTGAGGGTTATATCCGCCTTCATTCTGATATTTGATAACCTCTTCAGCTGTAAGTCCGAAGATTACCGCATTTTCATCTCCAACTTCCTTGACAATCTCAACGTTAGCGCCGTCCATTGTTCCGAGTGTCATCGCACCGTTAAGCATGAACTTCATATTGCCTGTACCTGAAGCCTCTTTGCTGGCTGTTGAAATCTGCTCGCTGACATCAGCTGCCGCAAAAATAATCTCGGCATTGGATACACGGTAATTCTCAATAAATACAACCTTAATCTTGCCGTCGATGCTCTTATCATTATTGATAACATTGGCAACATTATTGATAAGTTTAATCGTGAGTTTTGCCCTTCTGTATCCTGCTGCTGCCTTGGCACCGAAAATAAATGTTCTCGGATAGAAATCCATATCCGGATGCGCCTTAATCTGGTTATACAGATACATTACATGAAGGATATTAAGAAGCTGTCTCTTATATTCATGAAGTCTCTTAACCTGTACGTCAAAAATCGAACGCGGGTCAACATCAACTCCGTTATGCTCTTTGATATAAGCTGCAAGTCTCAACTTGTTCTGGTATTTAATCTGCATAAATTCCTGACGGCTGAGTTCATCATCTGCATATACCGCAAGCTTCTTTATCTGTGAAAGGTCTGTAATCCACTCATCACCAATCTTTCTGGTTACCCAGTCAGCAAGAAGCGGATTTCCGTGAAGAAGGAATCTTCTCTGTGTAATACCGTTGGTCTTATTGTTGAACTTCTCCGGCATCATCTCATAGAAATCCTTAAGTTCCTGTTTCTCAAGAATTTCCGTATGAAGTGCTGCTACACCGTTTACAGAGAAACCTGCAACGATTGCAAGGTTTGCCATCTTAACCTGACCATCATAGATGATTGCCATCTTGGCGATTTTGTCCTGATTGCCAGGGTATAATTTCTTAACCTGCCCAACAAATCGTCTGTTAATCTCTTCAACAATCTGATATATTCTCGGAAGAAGTCTTGAGAAGAGTTCAATAGGCCATTTTTCAAGTGCCTCAGCCATAATTGTATGGTTGGTATATGCACATGCCTTGTTGGTAACTTCCCATGCTTCATCCCATGTGAGTTTCTCGTCATCCATAAGAATTCTCATAAGTTCTGCTACCGTAACTGTCGGATGCGTATCGTTAAGCTGGAAGCAGATTTTCTCATAAAGCTTTCTTACATCATCATGTGTCTCTTTGTATTTGGCAACTGCTCTCTGAACACTTGCTGATACGAAGAAATACTGCTGCTTAAGTCTTAATTCCTTACCTGCATAATGGTCATCGCAAGGGTAAAGGACTTCGCAGATAGTTTTTGCAAGGTTCTCCTGCTCAACTGCCTTGTGGTAATCACCTTTGTCAAAAGAATCAAGGTTGAACTCCTGGATAGGCTCTGCATCCCAGATTCTTAATGTGTTTACAATATTATTGCCATATCCGACAACCGGAAGATCATAAGGTACGGCGCGTACACACTGGTATCCTTCCTGTACGAAATTTTCTCTTCTCTTATCATCAACATAAGATCTTACATATCCGCCGAATTTAACTTCAACCGCATATTCAGGTCTCTTGATCTCAAATGGGTTACCGTCTCTTAACCAGTCATCCGGAATCTCAATCTGATATCCGTTCTCAATCTTCTGTGCAAACATACCGTATCTGTATCTGATTCCACAGCCGTATGCCGGATATCCGAGTGTTGAAAGTGAATCGAGGAAACATGCTGCAAGACGTCCGAGGCCACCGTTTCCGAGTGCCGCATCCGGTTCCTGATCTTCTATAACATTAAGGTCAAAACCAAGCTCATCAAGTGCTTCTTTAACTTCCTTGTAACACGTAAGGTTAATCATGTTGTTGCCGAGCGCACGTCCCATGAGGAATTCCATCGACATATAGTACACTGTCTTGGCATCCTCTTTCTCAAATTCCTTATGAGTTGCAATCCATCTGTCGATTATATAATCCTTAACCGTATATGCAACTGCTTGAAAAACCTGCTGTTTACTTGCTTCGTCAATTGTCTTTCTGTACATGTTCTTGACATTTGACACTACTTGTTTTTTGAAATCTTCTTTGTCAAACTCCATTTTCTCCATCCTGATTTCTCCCTTTGTTTAATTTTTGGAAACACCCAATGTAACTGTCTCGCCATTGATATTCCATTCCTTAGAGTAACCTTTTATTTCTCCAGATATTATGTCGGTTGCAAGGACCTCCGCCTTAACGGTATCTGAATTTTTATCCAAAAGTGCGGCAATTTTATCATTACCTTCCGAAGAAACGGTAATCTTATCCATTACTTCAAATCCTGCTTCTTTTCTCATGGTCTGTATCTTACTGATAAGCTCCCTTACAAAGCCTTCCTCAATAAGTTCAGGAGAAAGATTTGTATCAAGAACAACCGTCACACCGTTATCACTTGCCGATTCAAAGCCTTCTGTCTGTGCAATATCAATAAGGAGATCATCCTTGGTAAGTTCAACTTTCTCTCCGCCAAAATCAAATGTAAGCATTCCATTGGCATTGAGCTCATCCATGGCAGCATTGCCGTCAATTGCCGAAAGAGCCTGACGGATCTGTCCGAGGAGTTTACCGTACTTAGGACCTACTGTCTTAAGCTGCGGTTTGAAGCTGTATGAGCTGTATGCTCTTACGTCATCCGTAAATTCCACTGCCTTAACGTTAAGTTCATCCTCAATAATTTCCTTGAAAAATTCCGGAACTTCAAAAGGTGCCTTAACATACATTTTGCCGATAGGCTGTCTGTTCTTGATATTGGCTGCATTACGGCACGCACGTCCGATAACAACGATTTTAAGAACTTCATCCATGTTTTTCTCAAGCTCTTTATCAATATATGTTTCGTCAGCTGCAGGATAATCACAAAGATGTATGCTCTCCGGTGCATCCTTATCGATACTCTTGACAAGATTGAGATAAATTTCCTCTGTCATAAACGGTATCATAGGAGCTGCTACCTTGCAAAGTGTTACAAGACAGGTATAAAGTGTCATGTAAGCATTTATCTTATCCTGTTCCATTCCCTTAGCCCAGAAACGTTCTCTTGAACGTCTTACATACCAGTTGCTGAGGTCGTCAACAAATTCTTCAAGAACTCTTGTCGTCTCAGGTATCTTATAATCGTTAAGATAAGAATCCACTGATTTCACAAGTGAGTTGAGCTTACTTAAAATCCACTTATCCATTACGGAAAGTTTATCATATTCAAGCTGATACCTGGTTGCGTCAAATTCATCTATATTCGCATAAAGCACGAAAAATGCATATGTGTTCCAGATTGTTCCGAGGAATTTTCTCTGTCCTTCGGTAACGGCCTTATCGTAAAATCTGTTCGGAAGCCATGGTGCCGAATTCGAGTAGAAATACCATCTGATTGCATCTGCGCCATGTGTTTCAAGAGCATCAAACGGATCAACCGCATTGCCCTTTGATTTACTCATCTTCTGGCCGTTCTCATCCTGTACATGTCCGAGAACGATTACGTTCTTATACGGCGCCTTATTAAACAGCAATGTTGATTCTGCAAGCAATGAGTAGAACCATCCTCTTGTCTGGTCAACAGCTTCAGAAATAAAGTCTGCCGGGAACTGCTTCTCAAAAAGTTCCTTATTCTCAAACGGATAATGATGCTGTGCAAAAGGCATTGCTCCCGAGTCAAACCAGCAGTCGATAACTTCCGGCACTCTCTTCATGGTTTTTTTGCAATCCGGACACTTAAATGTTACCGCATCAATGAACGGACGGTGGAGTTCAATATCGTCAGGACAGTTATCCGACAATTCTTTAAGTTCTGCAATGCTTCCTATTGAGTGCATCTTGCCACAGCCCTCGCACTGCCAGATATTAAGAGGAGTTCCCCAATATCTGTTACGGCTGATTCCCCAGTCCTGAACATTCTCAAGCCATGCGCCGAAACGTCCTTTTCCGATTGTCTCAGGAATCCAGTTGATTGTATTATTGTTACGGATAAGGTCATCCTTAACCGCTGTCATCTTAATGAACCATGACTCTCTCGCATAATAGATAAGAGGTGTATCACATCTCCAGCAGAACGGATAATCATGTTCAAATTTAGGTGCTGCAAAAAGCTTGCCTTCCGCATCAAGGTCTTTAAGGACTTCAGGGTCTGCTTTCTTAACGAAAAGGCCTGCATAAGGCGTTTCCTCAGTCATATCACCCTTGCCGTCTACGAATTGTACAAACGGAAGATCATATTTACGGCCTATTCTCGCATCATCTTCACCGAATGCCGGTGCAATGTGTACGATTCCGGTACCGTCTGACATGGATACATATCCGTCACATGTCACGAAATGGCCTTTCTTGTTCTGTCTGGCTGCTGATTCCGCAGCACATGCATAAAGCGGCTCATACTCTTTATATTCAAGTTCACTTCCTTTATATGTCTGAAGAACTTCATAAGCCGGTGTTCCCTCTTCTCTCTCAAGTGTTCCGAGAACCTTGTCAAGAAGTGCTTCTGCCATATAATAGGTATATCCGTCAACAGCCTTAACCTTACAGTATGTGTCATCAGGGTTGACGCAGAGTGCCACATTGGATGGAAGTGTCCAAGGTGTTGTTGTCCATGCGAGAAAATAAGCATCCTCACCTTTAACCTTAAATCTTACGATTGCCGAGCGTTCCTTAACTGCTTTATATCCCTGTGCAACCTCATGTGATGAAAGAGGGGTTCCGCATCTCGGGCAGTAAGGAACAATCTTAAATCCTTTGTAAAGAAGTCCTTTATTCCAGATTTCCTTAAGAGCCCACCATTCGGACTCGATGAAGTCATTATCATATGTTACATAAGGGTGGTCCATATCGGCCCAGAAACCGACTGTATTGGAGAAATCCTCCCACATTCCCTTATACTTCCATACACTTTCCTTGCAATGCTCGATAAACGGCTCAAGTCCGTACTGTTCAATCTGTTCCTTGCCGTCAAGTCCGAGCTTTTTCTCAACTTCAAGCTCAACCGGAAGACCGTGTGTATCCCATCCTGCCTTACGCGGTACCATATATCCTTTCATTGTCCTGTATCGAGGAATCATATCCTTGATTACACGCGTAAGAACATGGCCGATATGCGGCTTTCCGTTAGCGGTAGGCGGTCCGTCATAGAATGTATATGATGGGCAATTCTCACGCATCTTCATGCTTTTTTCAAAAATCTGATTGTCTTTCCAGAACTTTTCAATCTGTTTTTCTCTCTCGACGAGTTTCAATTCTGCAGAAACTTTCTCGTACATCTTACTCTTCCTTTCAATAAATTATATTCTGATACGGCAACGGTAATTTAAAAAACCTCTGCCGGTAATTGGCAGAGGCCTGAAAATCAATAATAATCAGTGTGCTGCATCGCAGCATCCGTTCGGCATACCAACATATGCGTTCTCTGTAACGGGAGAAAACCGTCATCTCTTAATAACCTTAACGGCGTTCGGATAGAAACTCCGGAGTGATATTCATCTGATTCCTACTTATACCGCATCACAGCACCGCGGCTCTCTGAAATGTTCGGAAAAAGTCTACTGTCTCCATCAAAGTCTTAAACATAATTATTATAGACATATCGTGTCCGATTGTCAAACACTGTTTTAAATTTTAAAGCGGTATCCCACGCCCCATATTGTCTCAATGTACTGCGGCTTAGATGTATTATATTCTATCTTTTCGCGTATCTTCTTAATATGGACAGTTACCGTTGCAATATCGCCCACGGAATCCATCTCCCAGATTTCTTTAAAAAGTTCTTCCTTCGTATACACACGGTTAGGATGCTTGGCAAGGAATACCAGCAAATCAAACTCTTTTGTTGTAAAATTCTTCTCCTCACCGTTTACAAAAACCCTTCGCGCGGTAAGGTCAATCTTGATTCCTCTTATCTCAAGCTCCTCATTCGGCTCAGCATTGGATGACACAAGCCTTGCATATCTTGACATGTGGGCTTTGACACGCGCTACGAGTTCGCTCGGACTGAACGGTTTCGTAATATAATCATCCGCTCCGAGTCCCAGTCCGCGTATCTTATCAATATCCTCTTTACGTGCGGAAACCATAAGGATAGGGGCGTTGCTTATCTCTCTTATTCTCTCGCATATCTCAAAACCGTCCATTCCCGGCAGCATTATGTCAAGAATATAGAGATCGAAATCCTCACTCATGGCAAGTCCCAGTCCGTCAGTTCCGTTATTGGCTATAACAACTTCAAAATCACTCAGTTCAAGATAATCTTTTTCAAGTTCCGCAATGCTCTGTTCATCTTCTACTATCAGAATTCTTTTCTTGGTACTCATTTTGTCATCTCCTGTCTTATTTCTATTCTTTATCTATTCTCTTGGGAACCGGCTTGACCTGTTTGTGTTTGATCATGGTGATATGCATTATTGTGCCGACTCCCGGTGTACTTTCTGCGCTTATCGTTCCACCATGATCTTTAATAATCTTGCTTACAATCGAAAGACCTATCCCGCTTCCGCCGGCGGCCGTGTTGCGCGAGGCGTCAGCCCTGTAAAAGCGGTCAAAAATATGCGGAAGGTCCTTTGGCTCTATTCCCTTGCCGTTATCTTCTATATCAATAAATACATTGTCACGGTTCTCCGTGAGTCTTATATCAATCGCACTTTGTTCTTTGTCGCGGTATTTGACCGAATTGCTTACGATATTATTTATTACACGTTTAAGTTGTTCCGGATCTGCTATGATCGTGGTCTTACGGCTGATTTCATTGGAATACGAAAGTCTGACACCCTCCGCATCCAGTTCTGTTCCTATTTCTTCCACACAGTCCTCAAAATAATCCGTAAGATTAATACATACGAAATTATATGGTACCCTGTCCGTGTCAATCTTTGAGTAAAATGTAAGTTCATCTATAAGTTTATCCATATCACAAACTTTATTATATATGGTCTTAACATATCTGTCCATCTTCTCCGGTGTATCCACAACACCGTCCATTATTCCTTCAACATAGCCTTTGATGGCTGTAATAGGAGTTTTTAGATCATGGGAGATATTTCTTATAAGTTCCTTATTCTCGTTGTCTATCTTAATCTTATCCTCGGCATTTTCCAGAAGCCTTTTCCTCATGCTGTCAAAATCCCTGCAGAGTTCCGCTATCTCGTCCTTGCCCTCAACATCCATCTTAAAATCAAGATTACCGTTCTTAATATTATATGTGGCCAGTTTCAATTTATTGATAGGTGATACCGTTTCTTTATATATCCATGTGGTAAATATACCGCTCGTGAAAATAAGGATAAGCACGATACCCACAATTCCGTCAAAGATAAGCATCTTCATCTGCGGCACCAGTTCATCAATACACATGACAACATATGCATACCCGTTGTTGCCGGGATCGCCGTAATCTATGATATTGACAATCGCCTGCTCTTGTTCAAGATAAATTGCCGCTCTGTCAGAGTCACCATTATAATCTATTCTGTTAATCTGTTCAAGGATTTCGTCAGAGCGTTCATCGCCGGAATAGACGCACTCTGAATTCTTAACCACCACAAGGAAAGCACTTCTCTTCTTGAGTTCTGTGTTTATCCCATTCATAAAATCATAATCCGCGAAAAGATACGGTTCATTTTCCGCCGCGTCAGCCAGCTTGCGGTACTCACTTTCGCATATATTGAACACCAGGGCTGCAGGATTGATGAGTGTCTCGTATGAAGTCCCATCCGCATTATAGCTGCGCCTGATTTCCTTAAGTTTAAAAGATGCCACAAGTATAAGTGCCACTGAAAAAAGTAACACCGGCACAATTATAAGTATTGCAAATGATATTTTTAACTTGGTTGAAAGTTTCATACTGGCTCCTGTCAAACAAAAAGGTCCGGACAAATCCTGTCCGAACCTATTTTAACATAAAACACAATCAAAAAATACTAAAGTATTATAAACTTTATAAATATTTTCTTAAGTCATCTGCCTTGTCGGTCTTCTCCCACGGAAGGTCAAGGTCTGTACGTCCGAAATGTCCGTACGATGCTGTCTGTTTGTAAATCGGTCTTCTCAAATCAAGCATCTTGATGATTCCGGCCGGTCTTAAATCAAAATTCTCTCTGACAATCTCAACGAGTCTTGCGTCATCAAGCTTGCCTGTGCCGAAAGTCTGTACATTGATTGATGTCGGATGTGCAACTCCGATTGCATATGACAGCTGTATTTCACATCTGTCTGCAAGTCCTGCTGCCACGATATTTTTGGCTGCATATCTTGCTGCGTAAGCTGCAGAACGGTCCACCTTGGTGCAGTCCTTTCCGGAGAAAGCTCCGCCGCCGTGTCTTGCGTATCCGCCATATGTATCTACAATAATCTTACGTCCCGTGAGTCCGCTGTCGCCCTGCGGTCCGCCTATTACGAAACGTCCTGTAGGATTGATGAAAAACTTGGTCTTATCATCGACAAGTTCTGCCGGAAGAACCGGATCTAGTACGTATTTGCGGATATCCGCATGAATCTGTTCCTGTGTAACATCAGGATTATGCTGTGCTGATATTACAACAGCGTCAAGATGAATTGCTTTATTGTTCTCATCATATTCAACGGTAACCTGTGACTTGCCATCCGGTCTTAAGTACTTAAGAGTGCCGTCTTTACGAACCCTGGCAAGCTGTCTGGCAAGCCTGTGTGCAAGTGCTATAGGGTATGGCATATATTCCTCGGTCTCATTGGTGGCATAACCGAACATCATTCCCTGATCTCCGGCTCCGATTGCATCGATATCAGCATCATCCATACCGGATTCTTTGGCCTCAAGTGCCTTATCAACTCCCATTGCGATATCCGGTGACTGTCTGTCAAGTGCAACCATTACCGCGCAGGTATTTCCGTCAAATCCGATATCAGTACTGGTATATCCTATTTCCTTAACCGTATCCCTCACTATTTTCTGGATATCAATATTGGCTTTGGTTGTAATCTCACCCATTACAAGCACAAAACCTGTGTTGCAGCATGTCTCGCATGCGACACGGCTCATCGGATCCTGCTCAAGCAATGCGTCCAGTATCGCATCTGAAATCTGGTCACAAACTTTGTCCGGATGTCCTTCCGTGACCGATTCTGAAGTAAATAAAAATTTCTCCATCGTAATCTCCTTTAAATTATGGTATTAAAAACGAGTCCATACACAAATATGGACTCGATTATAAATTCGTAATCAAATCCACTTATTGCTCGAAATTGCCATATATCATATAATATATGTAACTTCTAATTTCGCTCAGGCTGGCACCTTCCTGTTAAGGGGTTGCCGTGACTTCTCAGATCCTATGTATCTCCATCACTCTGAATAAGCGGGATTAATTCCATGTATTAACTTGTTTTACGCATAATATTGTAAGGCCTGTGTGGCCGATAGTCAATAGGCTATTTACAATTCGTATATTTTGTCGAGATTAAGTTTCTCGAGCTGTTTGCGCGGACCGACAACACACATACTTCCCGCGGACACACATTTACCGAGTGCATCTGCGATTCCGGCAATGTCTTCCGGGCGTGCATTCAGAAGATTCTTTCTCCGTAAACATCTGCTTTCGTAGCTTATTCTTCTGAAAAAAAGCGTATCTGCGATATTTCCTTTGGTTTTAGGTGTAAACACCGGTGACATATCTGCAACCGCTCCTATTATATATTCAGTTATATCATCGCATTCCGCACAGAATTTTTTCAGAAATTCACCTATTTTATCTGTGTTCTTAATGAATCCTGCAATATCCGGATCTCTGTATGTGTAACATGATGCAAATCCGTTCTCCCTTACCTGGAAATCCGTTCCGTATGCGCCACCCTTAACTCTCACAACGTTCCACAGATAATCTAATGAAATTATTTTGGATGCCAGTATTGCCCTTTCCGAATAACGTAATCCGTGCGCCATCATACTGCTTCCCATTACCGCAAATGACACATCAGAAGGTATCACTATTCCCTCCCTGGCAGGCTTGTTAAGTTCGATCAGATCGTGTCCGGCTCTGTCATTTCCCGCCGCGAAAGCTCCCGTAAAGAAATCCGTAACAATATGTGCACAATCATGCATCGTTCCCGTAACGCTGACGGTCATTCTTGCACTGTCAAATATGTGTGGTTTAAGTGCTTCCATACACGCTTTGACCTTGGGATATTCCACGTCAAAATTATCTCCTATATCCTTAAGCCAATTGTAGTATGTAATACCTCCGCTGTATTCGCCCACAACTCCCGAAAGCGACCATGATGATGCCACGCGGCTCATCGCCGCACCGATTCCTGATGATGTGACTCCATCTCTAAAATCAACTATATACTGATGTACGATATCCTTAATGTCCTTCAGGTCATCAAAACAGCAGTCGTTGATAAATTCGGCAATGAGTTCCATGGCCGGCTGTATTTTTTCCTCAAGTGCACTGAATGCAATATAATACTTCACACTGTCAGATACGTTTTCGTTTCCCGCATATGATACTATGCCCGAATCAAGACTTCCGCAATACATTCTTAGCAATGCCTGAATCTTGGACCCGTCATGTTTAAGCGTACGGCTGTTACCGATTATTTCATTCATAAACGAAAGAATCTTAATGTTGTCAGCACTTATACCATCTATGTCAAAATACAGTGTAACATATAATATTCCATCCGTATTTATCGGATGCAGCAGAACATCGCAGCCTTTGTATCGTTCATATTCACAGGCAAAATCCTCCGGCTTGTCATCTATATCTTCTATGGCAAGCGACGGAAGTGACTCAAGCGCTTCCTTCGTATCCGTGCTGCTCTGCCATTTTTCCAGTTTCTGCTGCATGGCAATATATTCTTCGCGTGTTCTGTCATCCCATCCGGAGGTGATTCGGAGTATCCTGTCTTTTTCCCTGTTGCGCCGTTCTTCTCCGGCTGTATATGACGGATGCATCACATATTCGCACTTATGATTATTCTTAACGATTACACGTTCAAGTATATCTTCAAAATACTTTCCGGCAGCGCCTTCATGCAGCTTCTTAAAAAGCCCGTCTGTAAGAAGATTGAGCTCCGGACTTCCGCCATAACAGATACTTCCGGTAACTGAAAGCGTATATGCCAGCCCCCTTGGTGTTGAGCCGAAGTCTCTTTCTCTCATGGCAAATTCACATGCTGCAAGACTGGCCTCAAGGAGTTCCCTGTCTATACCTTCCGAAACGACTTTTTGAATAGTATCATTAATAACATTTATTACCGTATCCGTATTATCTTCGGAAACATTGATAACCTGTATCATTACCCATGGCTGTTTCACTCCCTCGATTACACTCATGCTTACATCCTGCGCCAGGTCATTCTCTAACAATGCATTTACCAACGGTGCATGATTGCTTCCTGTAAGGATATCCGAGAGTATCCTCATAGCCACTATGTCTTCGGCATCCGCATACGTTCCGAACACATATCCGAGTCCGATCAATACTTTGTCCTCATCACTTTCCTGCGGATTGATCTCGTATTGCACATCCATGCGGCCGGCATTTACGCTATTTTGCAGTTTAACCTGCGGGATATCATATTTATCCGCAGCATCATATTCACAAAGATATCCGTCCAGAAGTTTAAGTACTGCATCAATGTCTACGTTGCCGTCAAGCACTATGTATGCATTGGACGGATGATAAAATTTCTTATGTGCCGCCTTAAAATCTTCATAAGACAATCCGGTTATCGCATCCGGGTCACCACCCGAAATATATCTGTAACAATTATCCGGGAAAAGCATTCTTGTCATGCCGTATTCCATTCCGGTATACGGATCCGCAAATGCTCCTCTCATCTCGTTATATACAACTCCTTTGTAACTTATATTACCATCACCGTCAAATTCGTAATGCCAGCCTTCCTGGCTGAATATCTCCGGTCTGGTATAGATAAGAGGATGCAGCACCCCGTCCATATATACATTTATAAGGTTTAGAAAATCCTTATCGTTCCGGCTGCAGACGGGAAAACTTGTCCTGTCCGAGTATGTCATTGCATTCAGAAAAGTATTCAGAGAGCCCTTCATAAGTTCCACAAACGGCTCCTTTACCGGATATTTTTCCGAGCCGCCGAGAAGTGCATGTTCAAGTATATGAAAAACACCGCTGTCATCCCACGGTGTTGTCCTGAATGTGATGTTAAATGTCTTGTTCTCATCTTCACGTTCAAGCCAGACAAGGCTTGCGCCTGACTTGACATGCCTCATTTCATGAAGACAGGTATCTATTTCCAGAAGCTTTTTCGTGCCGGTTTCTTCAAAGCCATGTATCATAATTAAGGTTCCATTCTGCATGCAGCAATTGCAAGTGCTCCCGGTCCGATATGACATCCTATGCTTAACGATAACGGACTAATAAGCAGATCCCTTCCCGGAAAAGCTTCGTTGACTTCATCAATCCAGCTCTGTAATGTCTCGTCATCAACATGGCTGTATGCAATACATAATCTCATACGGCCCTGTTTATCAAGCTCTGCAAAACGTTCCTCAAAATCCTTCTGCATTGCCTTGATCATAACATGTCTTGCTTTCTTCATTCCGCGCTCTTTAGCATATGCATCCAGCTTCTCGCCCTGAATTGTAAGTACCGGTTTCAGATTAAGTACGGTTCCTATCGCTGCCGCTGCCGCTGTTACTCTTCCGCCTTTCTTAAGGTATGCAAGTGTATCAACCGCAATATATATGCTGGCATCGTATGCTTCTTTTTCGAGACGGTTCTTTATCTCGAATGCATTCATTCCCTGCTTGGCGTATTTAAGTGCATCATACACTGACTGTTCCATGGTAACGGAAATTCTGTGGTTATCCGCAATCTCAACCCTGCCGTCATAATCCTCGGCAAAAACCTTGGCACTGTTACAGGACTCACTCAATCCGCTGGACATCGGTATGTATATTATATCATCATATCCCTGTCCAAGGATTCCTTCCCACATATCCATAACGTCTCCCGGAGATGGCTGCGAAGTGGAAACCTCCGCTCCTGCATCGAGAGCATCATAAAATTCTTTAACCGTCATATCAGTTCCCTGATACTTAACTTCTCCGTTTACAAAAAATGGCATTCTCATCATGAAAATCCCCAGTTCCTTCGCTTTTTCCCTGGAAATTCCACTGTTCTCATCCGTCATTACGGCTGTACTCATAATATTGTCACCTCATAATGAAATTCTGTTTATTTCATACTTAACATCTTGACTGATATTTATACAAGTATTAAAATAAAACAAAATCCACAGAAAGGCAATAACATTTTTCAAAAAATGTAGTTTAATTATACACGTGTATAATTATTTTTTGATAATTATGGAAGACAAACGAATTATAAAAACCAAAAAATATCTCAAGGACACACTCATCGAACTTCTTGATGAAATGCCTTTTGAAAAAATAACCGTTACCATGCTGTGCCAGAAAGCTGACATAAGCAGGATTACTTTCTATTCCCATTATGATGACAAATATGACCTCGTTGAAGACATTTTTCAGGATATGATAGCTACCGGAACCGGTTACTATGATGAACTGGAAAATAGATTTAACAAAGATAACAATATTGCCTTGGGATTTTCACATGTAATGGACAGCATACTTAAGCTGTATTACAACAAGTATTATTTCTTCAGGCATGTGACACCGGAGCGTAACCCTTATCTCGCTTTCTCGTACTACAATCATGTGTTTTCCACCGTTGAGAAACATACCAACAAGGAAAATTCAAGACACCCGTTAAAATACAGCAACAGGCAGATAACAGGCTTCCTGTGCTACGGTCTTCTCGGTTTTATAAATGAAAGCCACAATGAAAATGATGATTTCCGCAAGAATGAACGTGATGCGCACCAGCTGCTCTCAGATATTCTGAATAACGGAATACTGTTCTAGAAAGTGGACCCTATATAATTATGCCTTCCTTCATAAATCTCGCCCGCAGATCAATCTTCATCCGGTATATCGTTGTCTTGACTTTACTCTCGCTCACATCAAGCGTACATGCTATCTGCGCTATACTTATGCACTTGGCAAATCGCAGCCGGAAAATCACGTATTTCTCTGCACTTACACCATTAAGATAATCATTCATGACGCGTTTGATCTCGCAGCTGTCCATGTAACGTTCTATAGTCATGACATTTATCCCACAGTCTGTTTCATGCAGTTCCATCGGCATTCCCTTTCTCTTGCCGGCATTCTTCTTTCTCAGCACACTGTATGCTTCATTGCGTGCTATTTTCATAAGGTATGCCCGTAAATCATGCAGGCTCCTGTCCGTAATCCGCCTCCACGCCTTATAATATGTTTCATTCTCGCACTCCGCCGCATCTCGGAAATCACCCAGAACACCCAATGCCGTATTAAATATCCAACTCCCGTATTTGTCCTTAGTTTCCTTAATCGCACGCTCATCGCGATTGATATACAGCTCTATTATCTGCTCGTCCTCCATGTCCTTCTCCTCTGTATTAAATCAAGTATTTAATTATAAGATTGCATTTTGTAAAAAAAAGTCACACTATTGATAAAATTTTTTCTCCATTTATTTCATTGTATGCTATACTCTAATGTAGTAAAAAAAACAGGAGCAGTTCTATGATTAAAATCGGACGAAATGACCCATGCTGGTGCGGCAGTGGGCAGAAATACAAGAAATGTCATTTTGAATTTGACGAGAGACTTGAAGATCTCAAATGCAGCGGATACAAAATTCCCCCGCACAAAATAATCAAGACGCCGGAACAGATTGAGGGCATTAAAGCCAGTGCACGAATTAACATTGCTGTCCTCGACTATGTCGCGGAACATATAAAAGCCGGCATCTCAACCGAGGAAATCAACGGATGGGTTGACTCTGTCACAAGAGAAATGGGCGGCATTCCGGCACCTCTTAATTATGAAGGGTTCCCTAAGAGCGTATGCACTTCCCTCAATGATGAAGTATGCCACGGAATCCCTGCGGATGATATAATTCTTAAAGACGGTGACATAATAAATGTCGATGTATCAACTATTTATAACGGATATTTTTCAGACTCTTCAAGAATGTTCTGCATCGGGAACGTATCCGAAGATAAGAAGAAACTCGTTGAAGTTGCCAAAGAATGTCTTGACGTAGGGCTTAAGGAAGTTAAGCCTTTCACTCCTCTCGGCAACATGAGCAATGCGATTAACACGCTTGCCAAATCGCACGGATACAGTATTGTACGGGAGATAGGCGGTCACGGATGCGGACTCGAATTTCATGAAGAGCCATGGGTCGGATACACACTTCCGGCCGATACCGGAATGATCCTCGCACCCGGAATGTGTTTTACGATAGAACCAATGGTTAATATGGGCAAAGCAGACATCGTCCAGGATGACGAGAACGGATGGACAATCTATACCGAGGACGGTTCCCCCTCCGCGCAGTGGGAAATACAGGTTCTTGTAACCGAAGACGGTGCGGAAATCATTTCATACTGATCCCAACCAAAAAAGCGTTGCATCCTTATGATGCAACGCTTGTATTTTACTATTTAAAATTACTGGTTAACCGGTCCGTTCTGCGGAGCATATGCCTGCTGCGGTCCTCCATAGTACTGATTCATATTATTATTCTTTGCATTGAAATCAGCAGAAGCAAGATTAAGCGCCTTGCAAAGCTTATGAAGATAGATAAACGGTCCCACAACTATAAGTGAACCGAGTATACTCCATCCCCAGAATGTTCCGGCACCGAAACTGTAATTAATTCCTCTCTGTCTGAGTGCTTCACCTGTCTTGGCTGAAATTCTGTGCATCCACACAAGCGGAACAATACCCAGTGTAAGCCATGAGAAAATAAAGTAAACAAGACAATAATGCATTGTCTTCTTACCTGTCGGAACAAGTATATTCAAATCCTCACCGACTGTTGCCCAAAACCAAATTCCGTAGATTCCACATGTAACAAGTGAAAGCAGAATCAACTTAACCATTCCTCTGTTAGTTCTCATAAACCAAACCTCCGTATGTATGTTATATTGTACGCAAAGTGTCATCCCCGCGTCATTGAAAGTATATCATTAGATATACATACATGTCAATGCTTCATTATTATTTATCCTTAAATCCGACCGGTTTTACATTATCAATAATATTAAGTATATCCGCAAGTTCTTCTTCTGACAGATGGGTATAATCCGCAAGTTCTCTGACAGATGGTGCTGCTTTGCCTTCTTCCTTTAAATGCTTAACGGCTTCCTTGACAAGATTGGCTTTACCGACAACTGCATTCTCGGAGTCATCTTCTCCTGTAATTTGTGATACATAGGCTTTCATGGCATCGTTGACCGCTTCTCCTGCCTCGGCTACCACATCATATCCCGAACCTGCTCCGATTCCGCACAATTCACCGAGCCTTATAAAGAGCGCAATGTTGCCTTCCTGGATCAGGTCTTCAAGTGCAACTCTGTCCGATGCGTACTCGTCCGCCAGAACCGCTACATTGGCAAGCATACTGTCGGACAAAGCATTAATAACCTCAGCATTACCGTTAAGAAGTTCATCATACATATCCTCAAGTTCATCTTCGGTATACCGGCGTATTCCTTTAAGATCTTCCATATATAATTCAAGTGCCTTAGAGCACCCTGATTCAACGGTATCAGATTCCTCCTGTACATTCTCCTCTGTCTCCGGTGCTGTTTCTGCTGTCTCCTCCTCGTGCGGCGTACTTAAGTACTCAAAAACCATCTCCTTCTGTTCCGCACTGAGCTCCATGTCATTAAAATATCCGAGTATTTCTTCCCTCGTAAGCGGTTCTGCCGACGTTCTTACTATCTCTGCAACTCCGCGTAAAGTTTCCATAAATGAATTTCTGTCAAGCATATCTCATTTCCTTTCCGGGCGCGCAACTGGTATGGTTATTTTAACATAAACTGGTTATTTTCATTATACCATATCCATTGTATTATACTGACAATTCGATGACGCGCGATTCAATCATATTAACCTAAAGGAGATTATACTATGAGTAATACCAATACTGCAACCAGTAAAAAAAATGATATCAGAACCATCGCAGTCTGTGCTGTGTTTACAGCTCTGACCTGCGTATTTACAATGTTTATACAGATTCCAACCGGAAGTGCCGGCGGAATGGTTCATATCGGAAACATTCCTCTCTTTATCGCAGCCGCTTTCTTCGGTAAACGTACCGGCTCCGTTGTAGGCGGTGTAGGAATGGCACTCAGCGACCTTCTTACCGGATGGGTTCCGTGGGCACCGATTACACTTATCACCGTAGGCATCATGGGATTTGTATACGCTCTTATTGTTGACCGTAAACCGACGCTTGTAAGGCTTATAATTGCATCTGTTGCCGTACTTGCGGTTAAAGTTGCCGGTTATTACATCGGCGAAACCATTATGTACGGAAGTTTCCTTGTCCCTCTTGCATCAATACCGGGCAACATAATCCAGATCGGCGTTAACTCAGTTATTGCAATACCGGTAATACTTATACTTAAGGCTACATGCGAGAATCTTATTAACAAACTCGCGCCATCAGCGCGATAATATCAGGAGGCAGCTATGTACAAAATCATGACACCGGGACCCGTCAGTGTTCCCGAACAGGTAATGAATGCAAGAAGCAGATGGTTCCCTAATCCGGACGTTGACACGTCATTCTGTGAAGAATACCACGACGTGTGTAAACGCATCGCCGGACTTTTACACACCGGTAATGAAGTATATATCCTTGACGGTGAAGGTATACTCGGCCTTGAAGCTGCATGTGCATCACTTACTGAACCGAATGACCGCGTACTCGTGATTGACAATGGCATATACGGCAGAGGGTTTGCCGATTTCGTATCCATGTACGGCGGTATCCCTGTGCTTTATACATGTGACTACCGTAATCCGGTCAACCCGGATGAACTTTCGGAATATCTTGAAAAAGACCATAATTTCAAGTACGCAACCGTTGTACATTGTGATACTCCAAGCGGCATGCTCAATGATGTTTCCGCAATCTGCCCGCTTTTGAAAAAATACGGAATAATGACACTTGTTGACTCCGTTTCCGCCATGTTCGGTGCCGAATTCAAGGTCGATGAATGGCAGATAGACATCGCCTGCGGAGGTTCGCAGAAAGCTATGTCAGCGCCTTCGGGCCTTACATTCGTATCCATAAGCGATGACGCTTTTAGTGCAATGCGAAGCAGGAAAACACCTATTGCTTCTTTTTACTGCAATCTGCTTACATTTGAGAATTATTACAAGGACAAGTGGTTCCCATACACAATGCCGGCAAGCGACATCTACGGACTCCGTGAGGCAGTCGGAATAATTGAAAAAGATAAAGACAGGCTTGTGCGGCATGCCCGCATTTCCAAAGCCGTAAGGGAAACTCTTACAGCCGCCGGCCTTATGCTTTATGCTGAATCCGGATATTCTCCGACCGTAACTGTATTTAATGTTCCTGATAATATTAAAGCCGCCGATATAATTGAAACCATGAAAAATGATTATGGGATACTTATCGCCGGAAGTTTTGATTATCTTGCCGGCAAAGTATTAAGAATAGGCCATATGGGCAACTCCGCCAATACAGAAGATGTTGCCCTGACCTTAGATGCTCTTGATAAGACTTTACGCAGGTTTAATTTTGAGCCTGCGTGCAGTCTCCGTGATTCGTTTATGCATAAAATGCAACAGCAATAACTCCCGGACCGACATGTGTTCCGATCGTTCCGCCGATTGTACGGTATTCAAGCGACGGCACATGTCCCTCCCATAAGGAGCGGCTGTCTTCTATGTATTTCTTAAGCAATTCGTCTCCCAGACCCGTATATCCCAGCATAATAGGCATATCGAAATCTATCCCGCCTGCTTTTTCTATATGTTCAACAAGAAGGTTATTTCCCTGTCTGGAGCCGCGTGCTTTACCTATCACCTGCACTGCACCGTCCTGAATGGTCACAACCGGCTTGATTGACAGCAGTCCTCCGGCAAAAGCAACTGTTTTGGAAATTCTTCCGCCTTTCTTCAGATATTCCAAAGTATCTAACAGAGCAATTATGTGTATTTTTTTCTTACACTCGTTAAGTTTCTCAACTATTTCTGCAGCGCTGCATCCATCTTTGGCAAGCTGCATACCATACTTTATAAGAATAATTTCTCCTATCGTAACACTTTCGCTGTCAACAACATACACACCGTCAAATTTATCTGCGGCCATTACCGCGCTCTGGTATGTTCCCGAAAGTCCGGATGCCATTGTAACCACTATGACTTCACTGCCGTCAGCCACTGCTTCCCCAATTGATGTTTCAAAATCATAAGGTGACACCTGACTTGTTCTCGGAAGCTCATCACTCTCGATAAGTTTCTCATAAAATTCTCTGTGACTTAAGGTCACACCGTCTTTATATTCGTCATTTCCGAATGTTATGGTCATAGGAACAACCGTAACTCCGTCCTTTTCGCACATATCCGAAGCCGAATCCGTTATAAATTTAATGCTCATAATAGTCCTCCTATTGTTGATAAATCAACAACTAGATTATAAAGAAAAGATGTTGTATTGTCAACATCTTTTCTTATGCACTATTTAGTTGACGAACTCTGCCTTACCCGCCAGGTTCCCGGTGAAAGAAGCACAAGCATCGGGAATATCTCAAGGCGTCCGATAAGCATATCAAAAATAAGTACAAGCTTTGATAATACGCTGAATCCGCCGTAATTTCCTGTCGCTCCGACAGCTCCGAGCCCCGGTCCTATATTATTAAATGTCGCAGCAACCGCCGTAAAATTAGTAGTCATGTCATATCTGTCCAGACTTACTATAAGGAAAGATATGATAACTATAAGCACATAGGCTGCGAGATATACCAATACGGTCTTCACGGCACTATCCTGGATACCCTTGCCGTTAATTCTCACGCGGTTGACGCTTCGCGGATGCACGATTGAACGGGCTTCATTCCTGACAGCTTTAGCCAGAATGATAAGTCTCGATATTTTCAAACCGCCGCCCGTACTTCCGGCGCATGCTCCCACGAACATCAGAAGCACCAGTATGGCTCTTGAAAATTCCGGCCACATATTGAAATCGCACGTTGCAAAACCGGTGGTTGATATTACCGATGCAACCTGGAAAATCGAATGATGGAATGCTTCAAAAAAGCTTCCGAAGCTTCCCATAATATTAAGTGCAATCAGAAGTGCCGACGCAAATACTATAATAAGGTAATATCTTACTTCTTCATTGAGCAATGCCTCCTTGCCCTTACGTATGAGAAGAAGATAATACACATTAAAATTAACTGAGCATGCCAGCATAAATACCGTTATAATATTCTGCACTGCCGCGGAATAAGATGCAATGCTGGAGTTAAGCAGTGCAAATCCTCCTGTACCTGCTGTGGCAAAAGACAAAGTCAGCGCATCAAAGAAATTCATTCCCGCTATAAGAAGCGCTGCCGTCTCCATTATGGTTATAATACAATATATACCATAAAGGATCATTGCCGTATGTTTTACCCTCGGAACAAGCTTGCTTACCGAAGGTCCCGGGCTCTCGGCCCTCATAAGATGCATATTGGAACCGCCTGAAAGCGGAAGGACCGCCATTATAAATACCAGGACACCCATTCCTCCGATCCAGTGCGTAAACAAACGCCAGAACGCCGATGCATGTGAAAGAATTTCAACCGACGGCATAATGCTCGCACCGGTGGTTGTAAATCCTGACACAATTTCAAATAGCGCATCTATATAAAAAGGAATTTCTCCCGTAAGGCACAACGGAAGCGCACCTATTATACTGAGTAAAATCCAGCTTAAGGAAACCGCTACAAAACCTTCCCTGGAATAGAATGTATTGCTCTTAGGTTTACGGTATCTGCCCGCAAAGCCTGCCAATATGCATATAATCGATACTATTCCGTATATAAATCCCTCCTCTTCGCCGTAAATTGCTCCGACTATGGACGGAAGCGCCAGAAAAACGCCTTCAAAACAGACCACACTGCTCAGTATGTATCTGATTATCGAATAATTCATATTTTCTCCTACCTTAACGCATCCCTTATATCATGTAGTCCCGTTGTCGTTGTGATAAGGATTACCATATCATTGACTTCTATGACACTGTTTCCGTTTGGCATCTCGACTTTACCTTTGTGGGTAATGCAGCCTATGATCATATTTTTCTTAAGATTAAGCTCTTTGAGCGGGATGCCCACAACAGGAGAGTCTTCTCTTATCTGGAATTCAAGTGCCTCGACACGATTGTCATTAAGCCTGTATAACGTCTCTATGTTACTTCCGATTGAATTCTTCATCGCACGGACATATTTAATAATTTCTTCTGCGGTAATGTATTTAGGATATATTACACTTCCAACTCCCAGACTTTCTATTATCTCATCATAGGATATTCGATGCACTTTGGTAAAAAGTTTCGCTTTGGAAAGGCTCTTGGCAAAAAGTGTAAGCATTATATTTTCTTCGTCAAAATTGGTCATTGACGCAAATGCTCCCACAGTCTTAAGACCTTCTTCTATAAGGAGTTCCTTATCCGTAGCATCTCCGCATATTACAAGTGCCTTTGGAAGCATTTCGGTAAGTTCCTCGCACCTTGCCGGATCCTGCTCGACTATTTTAACCTTTACTCCCATATTAAGGAGCTGTCTTGCCAGATAAATTGTTGTGGTACCACCGCCAATCATCATGATGTCCTTCGTAACCGAAGTCGGATCGCCCATCTTCTTGAAGAAATCTATTGTATTCTCTGCAGGTGCCACGATGGTTATCTCATCCCCTGCCGCAAGTTCAAAGTCTCCGTCAGGAATCATGACCTCCTCACCGCGCTCTACAATCGGTATAAGAACATTACATTTGACTTTGGCCGACAGATTGCAGAGTTTAACACCGCACAATGCCGAATCTTCAGGTACCTTATATATTACAAGTTCAACCCTGCTCTTGGCAAAACTGTCAACCTTAAGAGCCGACGGAAATTTAAGCAGTCTTCCTATCTCCTGCGCCGCTGCCATCTGTGGATTAATAATCATTGAAAGACCCAGCTCTTCCTTAATAAAACCTATCTCGCGGCTGTACACGGGATTACTTACCCTTGCAATCGTATGACATCCGCCGGCCTTTCTCGCGATAAGACAACACAGAAGATTAAGTTCATCCGCACCTGTTACGGCAATAAGGAGATCCGCATTATCGACACCGGCCTCACGCTGGATATTAAGGCTCGCGCCGTTACCTACCACGCCAAGCACATCATACGCATCCGATACTCCGTTTACAAGCTTTTCATTAACATCGACCACTGTTATGTTATGTCCCTCATAGCTGAGCTGTTCGGCTATTGCCGAGCCGACGTTGCCGCAGCCTACAATAATTATTTTCATTCATGCACCTTTCCTTTAACCTTTGATGGTGATATGTTGTATTTTTTCTTGAATAATTTACTGAAATGATATGCATCGTCATATCCAACCATCTGCGCAGCCTGCTGTACACTGTCGCAGCTGCCGTTCTTAAGTAATTCCATTGCGTGGCTGAGTCTTATATCTATAAGATAACTTATCGGAGCATCGCCTGTCTCGCTCTTAAATATCTTTGATATGTAATACGGACTCAGATACATATTCTCTGCAATCCGGTCCAATGATATTTTCTCATTATAATGGTCCTCAAAATAACTTACAATTCGTTCGACAACGTATTTCTTGCTAACAGACTCGAAAGCATACCCTTTGGATGCTTCAATAGGATCTGACAATTCTCTTATGATAAGCAGGAGTATTTCCATCAGATAAGCCTTCAGCATAAAATACCTTCCGGGTCTTAATACCTCATTCTCTTCTGACATCTTAAGCGACATCCTGAAAAGCTTCTGCCGTAACTCTCCCTTGGTATGCATAACCGGTGCATCCGTAATATCCAGACAGTTAACCTTATGGCCTTCAAGCTGTATATCCGTAAATCCCACAAAAAATTCCACTGCCGGATTCCCGCTTCCGTCAGTCAGGGCCTGATGATATACACCGGGATTGAATATAAGAAGGTCTCCCTCTGAAACATCATATATTACATCGTCTATTCTGTACCTGCCACTGCCGGACACAATAAGGCTCATCTCAATGTGGTTACTGTGGCAATGGTAATTAACCTCGTCGCGTGTCCTTGCTCCTTTCCAGCAGAACAGGAACGTAGGGTTCAGATCATTAAACCGTATCTTCTCACACATATTCTTCTTCCTATATATTTTAGCGCATAATTCTGATAAGAGTATACCACAAATCGGACAAAATACTACATCAATGAAGCAAAATTCTACATTTTCTTTTTCAATTAAGATTCTATACTAGAGTAAAACAATAATTCGTGAGGTTTTATTAATTATGACAGCAGAAAAATGGTTTCTGGGTTTTCTAAAAAAGTACAAATGGCTTATGGTGCTCGGTCTTGTCATGACAACCGTAATTTCCGTGCTTGCCATTGTCAACCCGCACATATCGGGACTTATTGTTGACGATGTCATCAAGGGCGGCAACTACGACGAGCTTCCTTATCTTGCAGCCATACTTATCGGAGTTACCGCAGTCAGAAGTGTTCTCCGCTTTTTCTATCAGGTAGTCTTTGAAACCTGTTCACAGGGTGTACTCTATGAGATGCGTGACACCGTTTACCGTAAATTCATGCAGGAGGATTTTGCATTCTATAACAGGGAGCGCACAGGTGACCTGATGTCAAGACAGACCGGAGACATGGATGCCGTAAGGCATTTTGTTGCCTATGTTATATATGCAGTATATGAGAATATTCTGCTTCTTATTTTTGCAATTATAATGATTTTTACGGTAAGTTACAAAATGGCTTTATGTATGCTTATCGTGCTTCCGCTTACGGCACTCACAACATATTTCCAGTCAAAGCAGGTACGCCCCGCTTTCAAGCGCAACCGTAACTGTTTCTCATCATTAAATGCTTTCGTTCAGGAAAATGTCAGCGGCAACAGAGTTGTCAAAGCATTTTCCAAGGAAGATTACGAGATTGCCAAATTCAATGCAGAAAACGATGATTTCAGGGATTCACAGCTTGAAGCAGCGAAAATATGGATGAGATTTATTCCGATTTTTGAAGTGCTTTCCTATGCCCTTACCATAATCCTTATGCTCTACGGCGGATATATGGTTATTCAGGGTGAAATAACACTCGGTGACCTCGTAAAGGTCAACGGTTATCTCTGGATGCTTACCGCGCCGCTTCGTATGGCCGGCTGGTGGATTAACGACATCCAGCGTTTCACGACTTCGATTGAGAAAATATACGACACATACACCAAAGAGCCTTCCATCAAAACTCCTGAAAAAGGTATCCGCGAAGCGCGGTTTAAGGGTGCCGTTGAGTTTAAGAATGTATCCTACCGTGCGGATGACACAGATATCGTGGAAGATATCAATTTCAAGGTAGAGCCGGGACAGACAATAGGTATTATCGGTTCGACCGGTGCCGGCAAATCAACCATAATGAATCTTCTCTGCCGTTTCTATGATGCGACGGAAGGAGAGGTACTGGTGGACGGTGTGAACGTCAAAGCACTTGATCTGTACAATCTCCGCGATAACATCGGAATGGCGATGCAGGATGTTTTTCTCTTCTCCGACACAATAGAGGGCAACATCGCTTACGCACATCCCGATTGCTCGTTTGAGGAGGTTAAACAGGCGGCCATCATGGCAGATGCCAATCATTTTATACAGTCTCTTCCAGAGGGATATGACACGATTGTCGGCGAGCGCGGTGTAGGTCTTTCCGGCGGCCAGAAGCAGCGGATTTCCCTCGCAAGAGCCTTACTCAAGAACCCTTCGATACTTATATTAGATGATACTACATCCGCGGTTGATATGGAAACCGAAAGCTATATCCAGACGCAGCTTAACAATATAAAGAACCGCTGCACTATTTTTGTAATAGCTTACCGTATATCGTCCATATGCAATGCGGACCAGATTCTTGTCATGGACAACGGCCGGATAATAGAGCACGGAACACATGATGAACTGATGAAGCAGAACGGTTATTACGCTTCCGCATTTTACACACAATACGGTGAAATTCCGGACGAATTCAAGAAGAAAGGCGGTGAATAAAATGGCACGTAATAAATATGACGTTGACGAGGTGCTTGAAGACCGTTTTGATATCAACCAGCTTAAGAGGCTCGGCAAATATGTTGCGCCGTATAAGAAAAAAATGATTCTCGTTATACTTATAATGATGTCATCCTCCGCCCTGGTAATGATGATACCGAAATTTTTCCAGAAGGTCATGGACGTATCGATTCCCAATAAGGATATGAAATCCATTGCAATGTATGCCGGTCTTACACTCCTTATTGCGCTGTATTCGGCATTCAGCCTCCGTATCAAGATAAAAATAACCAATGATATCGGCCAGAACATTATTCATCAGATAAGATATGATATTTTTGAACATCTGCAGGAACTGCCTTTTTCATATTATGATAACCGCCCGCACGGCAAAATCCAGGTCCGCGTGGTTAACTATGTAAACAGTTTAAGTGACCTTTTGTCAAACGGTATCATAAATACAATCACGGATATGTGCAATCTCATATTCATCATTGTGTTTATGTTTTTAGCCAATGTCAAACTGACTCTCATATGTCTGTGCGGTCTCCCGGTGCTCATCGCAGTCATTGTTTTTATCAAGAAAAAACAGCGCCGCGCATGGCAGATACAGAGCAACAAGCAGTCCAACCTGAATGCTTACATAGCCGAGAGCATCAACGGAATCCGCGTTACACAGTCGTTTACGCGTGAAGAGCGCAACACGGATATTTTTAACAACTTAAGCAGCGGATACAGAAGCGCATGGATGCGTGCCGTAAAGTTTAATTTCCTTATGGGACCGAGCGTTGATGTTATATCAGTTATTACAACATGTTTCATATACGTGCTGGGAATAAGCTGGATGGCCGGCGGTGACACAGCTATTACAGTCGGTACGCTCGTCCTGTTTACGGCTTATATAAGCCAGTTCTGGACACCGATCAACACACTTGCCGGATTTTATAATTCACTGTTGACCGCCATTTCATATCTTGAGCGTATTTTTGAGACAATTGACGAAGATGTTGCCGTCAAAGATGCTCCGGATGCCATGGATATGCCTCCGATTACCGGCAAGGTAGAATTTAAGGATGTAACGTTCTCTTATGATGACGGTCATCCTATTCTTAATAAGATTAATTTTACTGCCAATCCGGGTGAGACCTTCGCGATCGTAGGCCCGACCGGTGCCGGCAAAACAACAATAGTAAACCTTATCAGCCGTTTCTACAATGTGGATTCCGGCGAGGTTCTCATAGATGATATTGATATCTCCAAGGCAAAAATACATTCACTGCGTACCCAGATGGGCATAATGATGCAGGACAGCTTCATATTCTCCGGTACGATTATGGACAACATCAGATACGGCAATATGGAAGCCTCTGACGAAGATGTCATCCGCGCCGCCAAAACAGTGTGCGCACATGATTTTATCATGGAGATGGAAAACGGCTATATGACTGAGGTCAATGAACGCGGAAGCCGTCTTTCCGCCGGCCAGCGCCAGCTCATCTCTTTTGCGAGAGCGCTGCTTGCCGACCCTAAGATACTTATTCTCGATGAAGCGACCTCAAGCATCGATACCGAAACTGAGTGCGTGCTGCAAAAAGGTCTTAACGAACTTCTCAAAGGCCGTACTTCTTTCATAATCGCCCACAGGCTGTCCACCATCAAGAATGCCGACTGCATTATGTATGTGGAAAACGGCGGAATCATAGAGCGCGGCACACATGATGAACTGCTCGCCCTGAAAGGCAAATATTACGAACTGTATATGTCACAATTCGATTTTCTCAAATAACCGCAGCGGTCTAATCACCCGCAATATCAAAAATCCCGGTGCCACCTCCGCAGCTCCGGGATTTTGTTTTATGCTTTTATCTTTTTCCCCACGGGAACCTGCGCCAACAGGATTGCCGCAAATATCAGTACACACCCTATTATTTCTCTTCCTCCTAGTTGTTCGTCAAGTATCAGCCATCCAGTCAGGACTGAAAAAACCGATTCAAGGCTCATTATCATGGATGCAAGTGTCGGATTAAGTCCATTCTGTCCTATTATCTGCAATGTATATGCCACTCCGCATGACATAACGCCCGAATACAGCAATGCAATCCATGCCTGTGATGATGCGAATGTTGATGTCCAGGCAGCCATTCCATCCGGTATGATTTCGCAAAACATCATCGGGAAAAATCCCAATATTCCGCATGCAAAAAACTGTATACATGAAAGTCTCACACCATCCACCAACGGTGAAAAATGATCTATTACCATAATGTGTCCCGCAAAGAGCAGCGCACATACAAGTGTTACCAGATCCGATACTGCCAGACTTAACGATTCTTTCACGCATAAGAGATACAGCCCGCCAATCGTTATCACAATACCTATCCATATGTTCCAGCTGCATTTTTTTTTGAAAAAAATTCCAAGCACCGGAACTATCAGTATATAACACGCCGTGAGAAATCCCGATTTGCCTGCCGTTGTTCCCATAAACATTCCCAGCTGCTGCATTGTACTTGCCAGAAAAAGCATTGTGCCGCAGCACAATCCACCAATCAACAGTCTCTTTCTGTCTCCTGCATTCTGCGGTTTCCTTGGAGAAGGTTTAACTTTATCTATCACAGCAATTACCGGAATCAGTACAATTCCTCCTATTATCGACCTTACACAGTTAAAAGTAAACGGTCCGACAATACTTCCGCCCTGTCTCTGCGCCACAAACGAGCTTCCCCAGATAAGCGCGGTAAGGACCAGCAATAGCGAATTTCTTAATTTGGTATTTTTCATAATTTCAGCCTTTCGTACATCAGTCAACTGCTGGTATGATACACCTTAAGGCTTCGATATGTCAATCTTCCGTGTACTTGCAATTTAATAATTTCGTAACATTTATAATTCAGATATTGACAGTTTGTATCTGTTGTGGTAGTCTACAGCATATACATCACATAGTTTTTAATACTACGTTATGTATTTCAGTGAATTATTTGTCATAGTATGTCACATACTATTTATATGAAAGGAGATTATTATGAAGATTACTATCCGTGAACCGGGCAGCGCCATAACGCACCTTATAGGGATGATTCTGGCTGCCGCTGCCACTACACCGCTTTTAATAAAATCAGCTCTTGCCGGAGGAAGCACACTTATGGCACTGAGCATTTTCTGTCTCAGCATGGTACTTCTCTACGGCGCAAGCACAGTCTATCATTCGGTGAATCTTAAAGGAAGTGCTTTGAAAATTTTCCAAAAAATAGATCATATGATGATTTTTGTCCTTATCGCAGGCTCATACACACCGATATGCCTTATTGTTCTCGGCGGAAGGGCCGGATATACCCTTCTCACAGTTGTGTGGGGAATTGCCCTTATAGGAATGTTGCTCAAGGCTTGCTGGGTAACCTGTCCGAAGTGGTTCTCATCTATTATATACATCTCAATGGGCTGGGTGTGCGCCGCTGTATTTGGGAAATTGTGGGATACGCTTACACCCGCAGCCTTCGGCTGGCTTCTGGCCGGTGGCATAATCTATACCGTGGGCGGAATAATTTATGCCATAAAACCCAGATTTTTTGATGAGAAGCATCCGTCATTCGGACTGCACGAAATCTTCCATCTTTTTGTTATGGGTGGCAGCATATGCCATTTCATATTTATGTTTCTCTATGTAGCATAATACAAGGCTGCTATGAACTATTATCAGTCCATGGCAGCCTTTTTTAATACTTATCCTATTCTCTTGTACCCTTTAGGTGCGGGTTTCTTAAATATCCTGTGTCTGAATTTGATTAACAGCACCACAGCTGCTGCGGCAATTATCACAATTCCCGCTATCACCCAGTTACGCGCGCTTATCATACTGAGGTTAAAGCATCTTATATTAATCCACATCTGGTTAATGTTTACGTTAGCCTCATCATCAAAATACTGCATTACCGCACTTCGCTCTATGACATCTTCGGACGGATATTGTGCCGATAGCTGTCTCTTAAGCTGCTCCCTCGGAACACTTAAGATGTAGTCCTCGTCTGAATTATCCCCGTTGAAAAAATATCCTACAGGATAATCCACAACATCCTCTTCATCATCCTCCGCGCCGTAGTTCCAGTCAAGGTAATTAAATACCGTATGGTCGTCACCACCGGCTATCACCGATGTATATCCTATATAATACATATTTCTCACGGCATTGTCGGGTCTTGACACGAAATTAATAAATGCCTCGGCCGCCTGCTTTCTGTCAGCGTTACCGTTAATTCCAGATTTGAGCATTACCCATCCGTCAAACCACAGGTTCGTACATTCTTCAGGAACCGCCCAATTAAGATACACACCGTCTTCTTCAGCCTGATCCATTGTATATACACCGTCACCCGACCATTGGAGATTCGCTACAACCTTACCGCTGACCATGTCTGCCTTACCGCTGTCGGTCTCAAATGAATATACGTTCTCACGGATTTCCTTAAGCTTGGCTTCCGATTTATCAATGGTATCCTTATCGGTATCATTCATTATGCGTGCAAGTTCTTCTCCGTAATCCGCAGATGCCCTGAATTCCGGATCAATAAGCTTATCCCTGTTAAGGATGGCAAGTGTAGGGAAATAAGCATCTCTTACATTATCTTTTATGGTTACCTGTCTGAAATATTTTTCATTGGCAAGAATCTGCCATGTTGATGCATCCGCTTCATCCACATATTCCGGATTATATATCATTCCGGTTATTCCCCACATATATCCGGCAGCATATCGTGACCATTTTTCGCCATCGATTTCATTACTGTCGAATACTTCTTTAATATATGGAGAAACACCCTTGCTATAGTAGTTATTTGTGTCCGAATTGTCATAGAAACTATCCGAAAGAGGCTCAAGTGCCTTTTCTTTCATGAGCTTCATGATCATATAATCCGAAGGGCATACCAGATCAAATGTATCTCCGAGAGTAAGCTGGCTGTAAAGTTCCTCATTAGTGCCGAAAGTTGAATATTCTACCTTTACGCGGACACCGTAATTCTCATAGTACCAGTCCTCGAAATCACTGACCATATGATTTTCACCAAAGATGTCGCCGTTATCAAGGTCGATCAGTTCATCATCGCCCCAGCCGCCTTCATCGATATATTCTTCCCAGTTACAGATTCTGAGTGTAATTGTCTTATCTGCCGCATTGACTACATCAGCTGACGACATGGCCGCCGCTGCCATAAGCACCGCCGAAAACACAGCTGCTGCTTTAAAGATTATTTTTCTCATTCTTAGCACCTGCCTTTCTGCCTGATAACACATTGCCGCCTATTACAACCACCAGAATTACCACAAAAATCACCGTCGACAATGCCCACAGCGCAGTCTTGGTCTCCGTGTGCGAACCCTTCGTGGCATTGACAACATAAGTACTTATTGTGTCAAATGTAGCCGGTTTCGTATATGTTGTTATAAAATAATCATCCAGGGAAAGCGTTACCGCGAGCAAAAATCCCGATATGATTCCCGGTATAAGCTGTGGTATGACCACCTTAAAAAGTGCCTGTCTGGCATTGGCACCCAGATCAAGTGCTGCTTCATATATGCTGTTATCCATCTGTTTAAGCTTTGGCACAACCGACAAATACACAAACGGCGATGCGAGCGCAACATGTCCGATAACAAGCGGTGCAAAAGTATCTTTATTAATACCAAGAACAACGATTAACAATACACAAATCGAAAATCCGGTCACAACATCCGCATTGACTACCGGCACCTGATTGGCAAGTCCTATAAGCCTTGACGGCGTCTTACGCGAATAAAATGCACCGATTGCGCCGATTGTTCCGAGCACCGTTGCTATAAAAGCCGAACCGAATGCAAGTGCAAAAGTACCGCCTATCATCCCCAGAAGTTCCGGAGATGTAAACAGATTGACATAATTCATCATCGAAAAACTGCCGCTTGTACCAATTGTAGCCGTATCGGAGAAGCTGTACACTGCCAGTATCAGAATCGGCAGATACATAAACAGGAGCACTATTCCAAGCCATGCAGAGCGTAATATTTTTTTCATCATAATATTGCCCCCCTGTTCGTATCTTCTTCACCCAGACCGTTGGTTGCCAGTGTAATGATAAAAATTATTATAAGCAGGACAATGGAAATCATTGAACCGCTATGCCAGTCGTAGGCATTGAAATAGCTTCCGATAAGGCTGCCCATAATGTATGTGCTGTTATACAGCATATCAAGTATTACATAGTTCGTCATTGCCGGCAGGAATACCATCGTAACGCCGCTTATTATTCCCGGCACCGACAGTGGAACTGTTACCTTGAAAAACGCAGCACCGTGCGATGCGCCAAGATCCGCTGCTGCCTCGATAAGCGAGTTATCCATCTTGCTGAGTGTCGTATATAACGGCAGGATCATAAACGGAAGAAAATCGTATGTCATACCGATTACCGTATTAAGGAACGGATGATATGCGAGATTGCCCTCAAGTACCGTCAGCACTTCCTTCAGTGCCACAATACGCAATGTGAAGTTAATCCACATCGGTACAAGAAAAAGCACAAGCAATACTGTTTTTCTCTTCATATGGCTTCTCGCAAGCACATAAGCCACCGGATATGCTATAAGCAGGCATACTATCGTGACCGTTATTGCAACAACCATACTGTAGCAGAGTGTTCCGATAGTATTCGGGCTTGTAAAAAAGTTCGTAAAATTAGTAAGTGTAAATCTGCCTTCACCATTGGTAAAAGCATAGTATATTACAACCAAGAGCGGCGCTATGACAAAACAAATCAGAAACGCTGCATATGGTATGCAAAGCTGTTTTCGTGAAAAACGAAATTTCATGCGCGTCACTCCTTTCAATTATCTTCCCTGAATGAAAGTTCAATACTGTCTTTAGGGATAATAATGCTGACATAATCGCCCTCGTTCCAAAGGTATTCATCATGAAGATGGATATCTTCTTCATTCTCGGTACGGACAATATAATGATAATGGTCGCCCTTGTAAATAAGTGAAATAATATGTCCACAGGTTCCACCCGCAGCGGTATCGTCACTCATTGTAACTGATGCAACAGGCACCTTCACGGTTACCTTCACACCGGCTGTATATATCTCATTGCCGTCAGCATCCACAAGTGTCTCATTCTCATCAATACGTGATCCCGGATAAAGTCTGGTAACATCACACTCGTACTCACCGTCAGCAAAAAGCACGGTATAATTCTTCGTAAGTTCGCCTTCGTAAATATTATGGTTCGTCTCAGCAAGAATTACATGGATTCCGTCCGGTTCAAGGCACATTCCTATCTCGTCTCCGACTTTGGCACTTCTTGTGCTCTGGATAACAATTTCGTTATCACCGGATTCTACTATAATCTCATAGTGCATGCCTTTAAATATAACCGATGTCACCACACCGGTAACAGTTCCTTCTTCTTTGGATGTCATTATTACATCCTCAGGTCTTACGACAACGTCGACCTTGGCACCGACTGCCATATCGTCAAGGCAGTCAAAATCAGCTCCGCAGAAGCGAACCTTGCATTTGCCCGTCATACGACCGTCAAAAATATTGCTTTCGCCTATAAAGTCGGCAACAAATACCGTATTAGGCTCATTATATATCTCTTCCGGAGTTCCTATCTGCTGAATCATACCGTCGGACATTACGACAACCTTATCGGACATCGTAAGAGCTTCTTCCTGGTCATGCGTTACATATATAAAAGTAATTCCAAGTTCCTTATGCATTGCTTTGAGTTCAAGCTGCATCTCCTTACGCATCTTTAAATCCAATGCTCCAAGCGGTTCATCAAGAAGCAGTATCTCAGGTTCGTTGACAATCGCTCTCGCAATCGCAATTCTCTGCTGCTGTCCTCCCGAAAGTGTGGAAATACGTCTTTTTTCAAATCCCTCAAGGTCTACGACCTCAAGTGCATGCTTAACTTTTTCCTTAATCTCTTCCTTCGTGAACTTCTCATATCTGGTGACCGTTTCACCGGCCTCATTCTGATATTTTACTTCCTTGGTCTTAAGTTTAAGGCCAAATGCAATATTGTCATAAATATTCAGATGTGGGAAAAGTGCGTATCTCTGGAATACTGTGTTAATTGGTCTCTTGTTAGGCGGAAGTTTACTTATATCCTTCCCATTAAGTAAAATCTGTCCTTCTGTCGGAATATCAAATCCGGCAATCATACGAAGTGTTGTCGTCTTTCCGCATCCTGACGGACCCAGAAATGTTACAAACTCTCCCTTTTTAACCGAAAGATTAAAATCTTCGACTGCAGTAAAGCCGTCTTCAAAACATTTTCTGATGCCTTTAAGTTCGATAATGTTTTCTGAAAAATTCTTGTCCATGGCAACACCCGCCGCCTTATATACAGCGGCTCCTAACTCCTTTCTTGTGTGTAAAATAAGATAATTGCACAAAAAATAAGACAGACCCGATCAAGATGCTTTTCGTTTCCTGACCAGTCTGCCTTTCGTTCCTATGCTTTATCGTTTAAAACGATAATATATTATCGCACACTCAGTGTCAATATTAAATTTAAATTTTCCGGAGATTTTACTCGTTAACCGCATAGATTTCAAACTGCCTGATATCCTTCTCACACTCAGCCTTGATAATCTGTGCCCCGAGGCCTCTCATTTTGACATCAAAATCCTCATATCCTCTTTCGATATACTTAATATCGTCTATATATGTGGTTCCTTCAGCTACAAGTCCTGCAATCACAAGCGCAGCTCCGGCGCGTAAATCCGGTGCCACAAGTTCGGTTCCCATAAATTTGTCAACTCCGGTAATTATGGCGGTATTGCCTTCAACGGTTATATCGCATCCCATCCGTGACAGTTCGCCTACATACTTAAACCTGTTCTCCCAGATACTCTCGGTTACGATACTTGTGCCCTCGCATCTGGCAAGCAATACTGTGGCCTGCGGCTGCATATCTGTCGGAAATCCTGGATAAGGAAGTGTCTTGATATTGGTGTGGACGAGCTTCTCCTTACCTATTACCCGCACTGCTTCATCATATTCTTCAATCCTGCATCCAACCTCTATAAGCTTGGCACTTATAGCTTCAAGGTGTTTCGGGATAACATTCTTGATAAGCACATCACCGGCTGTAGCCGCTGCTGCAATCATAAAGGTTCCTGCTTCTATCTGATCCGGAATAATCGAATATGTGGTTCCGTGCAGTTTCTCGACGCCCTTAATTCTGATAACATCTGTACCGGCGCCCTTGATATTGGCACCCATACAGTTAAGGAAATTGGCAACGTCAACTACATGCGGCTCCTTAGCTGCATTCTCAATAGTCGTTCTTCCCTCTGCCAGGCATGCTGCAAGCATAATGTTAATAGTGGCTCCAACCGTTACAACATCCATATATATGTGCCCGCCGACAAGCTTCTCTGCCTCTGCACATATCATGCCATGCTCTATTTCAACCGTAGCACCCATTATTCTTAAGCCCTTCATATGCTGGTCTATCGGTCTGCTTCCTATATTACAGCCTCCCGGGAGCGCAACCTGCGCATTCCCTCTCTTGCCAAGCAGTGCTCCAAGTAAATAATATGATGCTCTTATCTTCTTAATATATTCGTAATTGACGGTTGTAGAAAATATAGTACTTCCGTTAATTTTGAAAGTATGCTTATCTACTTTCTCAACAATCGCTCCAATGTCTCTAATCGCTTCAAGTACAACTCTGGTGTCCCTTACATCAGGCACATTCTCTATAGTAACTGTCTCATCTGACATAACCGCTGCTGCCAGTATAGCGAGTGCTGCATTCTTGGCTCCGCTTATCTCGACCTCGCCATGCAGACGGTTCCCGCCTTTAATAACGTACTTTTCCATATTCGTACCTCGAAAAATAATCTGTCTTAAATGACGCACAAAATATTATATCATAAAAAAACCATTTGTAAAGCAGAATATATTTTCCAATTATCCGCTTCTTGTAATAGCAAAACAGCCTGCCTTGCTTTCTCAGCAAAACAGGCTGTGAAATTCGATATTAGTTACCGGTATAATCAACCGGGTTAACGGAACATCCGTTAATATAAAGCTCAAAATGAAGGTGCGGACCCGTTACAACTCCGGTAGCTCCGGAATATGCAATTACCTGTCCCTGTGAAACCGTCTGCCCATATGCTACGGCGATTGAACTCAAATGCGCATATCTTGTCATCGTTCCGTTAGGATGCTTAATATCCACGCAATATCCATATGCACCGTTCCAGCCGGCTGTAATAACCGTTCCGGAAGATGAAGCCTTAACAGCCGTTCCGCTTGGCACATACCAGTCAACACCTGAGTGAAGTGTATGTGTTCCGTTAACAGGATGTATTCTGTAGCCATATGGCGATGTGATATTCGTACTGTTAACAGGCTTAATATATGTCGGAGGAGTAAGTGTTCCTCTTTCAACCTTCTTGGCAACCGCTTTCTTGGTAACGGTCTGTTTAATAATCTCTCTCTTGGATTCAACACCGTTGACATATGTCACAAGAGCAACTACTGAACGTTCTCCCTTGGAACCTGCTCTGAGAACATTCTCTGTTCCCTTATAAAGAGTATCATTATCAACATATTCAACATCTGCAGAATAGGATTCGTCATAGGACTTCTCTTCAACTACCACAACCGAAATCTCTGATGCCGGAACCGTAACTGTTATAAGGTCGCCTTCATAAATCGGGGTATTGATATTAATTCCGTAATTGAGTGCAAACAGCTCATCCAATGTAAGTCCGTGGCTCTCTGCTATTCCGTAAAGTGAATCGCCGGCAGATACGGTATAAGTTCCCTTCTCTGCATGTTCTTTCGTTATAAGCTCATAAGCTTCATCAATCGAAACAACGTTGGCATCACTTGCCTTAGTCGGTATAACCTCTATATTCTCTGCGAAGTCAACTGAAAGAACTCCGTCCGTATATACAACATCATTCCTGGCCGCCTCATCAGCCTTACCGGCACCGTCTGCTGAAGCAAGCACCTTGGCCGCCTCGTTAACCTTAACATCTGCCGATACAAAATTGGTCTTAAGCGATGAATATAAGCCATTACTGTCTTCTACGAGTTCAACTGTGAATTCATTGGACTCGCTGTATTTGTCCTTAACTTTCTCAAGAAGTGCAGCCACATCATCCTTAGAAGCAAGTGTAACAGTAAAATCATCAATTCTTACCGTGTAAGCTTCTTTCTCTGACTCGGTCGTAACAACATCAGCTGAAAGTGCTGTATACATACTGTCTGCAAGCTCATCCTGTGATAAAACAGCTCCGCCCGCATTCTCTGTATATACTTCAACATCGGCTTCCACAAGTGAAAGTCCGCTGCTCTCAACGTTCATACGGCTTCTCGCTTCTACAAGTGCTGTGTCGGCGATATCTTCATCACTGACATATCCTAACTTCTCTCCGTTAAGCACTACCATATAACGCTCGTCCGGTGTGTAAGTAAGCGCCCCGGTCGTCATCTTTCTGGTAAACGGGATTGCAACTGCAAGAAAAAGCGCTGCAATCACTGCCGTCTTAGCATATGAAACATATTTAGTTCTGCGTCTTCCTATAAGATGCATATCCACTCCTTAATTCTCTCGTTACATTATGTAACAATTTCGTAACAATTTGTATTCTAGCAAATAAAAAAGGGTTTGTAAACCCTTTTCTCCGTTTTTTATAAAAACCTAACAAAGATGACACATTTTTTTGTCTATTTTTTCATGATAATATCATTAACTGTCTGTTCTATTGTCCTGTCATCAATCACAACCGTAACGTCGGCATACTTCTCATAAAGTTTCACACGCTCATCATACAGATCATGTAATGTCTGGCCTTTCTCTATGGCTACGCCACGTCCGGCAAGATTGCCGAGCCGTGAATTTATCGTATCGTAGGATGCCTTTAAGTAAACAACCGTTCCTATCGATTTAAGATGTTTCATGGCTTCAGGACCGTAAACAACGCTGCCTCCCGTCGCAATAACCGCGTGTGACGCTTCTATTCCGGCATTGATTCTGTTTTCGACCTCGAGGAAGCCCTTGTTACCTCTCTCTGCTATTATGTCCTTTAAAAGCTCTCCCGTCGCCTTCTGGATGACAAGGTCTGAATCAATGAATTCATATCCCAGAACTTTGGCAAGCACCACCCCGGCACTACTTTTGCCGACTCCCGGCATTCCTATAAGAATTATATTATCTTTCATAAGCTGTCACTTTCTTTTTCTTTGGACTGAATATCCGAATTTTCCTATCTTTCGCCCGAGCACAAAATATTCTCCGTGTGAATATGTCACCAGATTGGTGCTGTTAAGCATGAATTTACCCTTGCTGTCCATATATGACTCATCCACGCTTACATTGACCACCTCGGCGATAAACATATCATGGCTTCCAAGACGCTTGATTTCCCGGACTTTACATTCGATACATACCGGACTTTCTTTAATTCCGGGCGCCGCCACCACTGACGATGGAAGCTCCGTCAGATGCATCTGTGCGAATTTGTCAATATCCCGTCCCGAACGGACGCCGCAGAAATCCGTTGCATATGCAAGTTTCTCCGTCACAAGATTGATAACAAATTCGCCCGTTTCTTCTATTATATTATGTGAGTATCTGTCGGGCCTTACGGATATGCTTACCATTGCCGGATCGGAACATATTGTGCCCGCCCATGCAACCGTTATGATGTTAGCCTTCTCTCCGGGTCTTTTACAGCTTACCATTACCGCCGGAACCGGATATAACATATTACCCGGTTTCCAATTCTGTCTTCCCATTATATTCTCCTGTTATCTACTGTGTTATTTCCATCATTATCTGCGGAACGATCTGTTTCTTACGCGATACAACTCCCGGAAGCATTACCGAACCGTCAACAGCCGGTGCTCCGAGTGCATTCTCGGCAAGTGTTCCTGCACCATCCCCGTAATAGAGAAGCTCCGTCTTAGGCTGCATCATGTCCGTGAGCATAAAAAAGAGCATATCCACGCCAAGCGATTTGTACTGATCCTTCATATATGAATAAATCTTATTTCTTACCTGTGCCAGTTCATCGCTGTCCATGCTTGATACCTGTCCGATTCCGAATGTCACATCGCCGAGCGAAAATTTCTTGTAATCACTGGTAAACAGTTCCTTGGCTGTCTTCTCGCTTAAGTTACTTCCCGCAAAAAACATCTCATGAGCGTATGCCTTCAGGTCAAGTCCTGCAATCTGTGACAGTTCGTGTCCCGCAATTCTGTCCTCATCCGTGCATGTCGGCGAGCGGAAAAGTAATGTGTCAGATATTATAGCCGAACACATAAGCTTTGCCATTACAGGTGTTACTTCAACGCCGGCATCCCTGTAAAGACTGTATATTATGGTCGCCGTACAGCCGACAGGCTGGTTTCTGAACAGGACCGGTGAAATGGTCTCTATGCAGCCAAGTCTGTGGTGGTCAATAATCTCGACAACCTCCGCTGCCTCGATTCCGGCAACTGCCTGTTTTGCCTCATTATGGTCAACCATTATGACTTTTTTCTTGGGTGCACCGAGGAGATTACGTCTGGAAATCATTCCGACATAATGTCCGTGTTTGTCAAGTATCGGGAAATCACGATGTCTTTTCTCCGTCATGACCTTACGGATATCATCTATATAATCATCAAGTCTGAATGTTATAAGTCCTTCGCGGCGCATCATATGGCCTACCGGCACGCTCTGGAAAATAAGACGGGACACCATAAACGCATCATGCGGTGTACTTATGATGGTGCAGCCGTTATCCTGCGCGTGTTTGGTAATCGTAATCGATACCGGTGCCTTATCGCATATTACAAGGCATCCCGCGCCCATCTCTATAGCACATAACTGTGCCTCATATCTGTTACCGACTATAACTATATCTCCGGGTGCAATGCTTTCTTCCATTACCTCAGGAGTCGCAACAGCAGTACAGACTTTTCCGCTTACGGTAGGTCTCTTGTCACTTCCGCATACAATCCTTCCGTCGAGTGTCTCCGCAATCTGTTTATATGTAGTCTCCGATAATTCAAGCAGGTCATTATCATATATATCCATGTATGATGTGGCTATATCGGTAATTGTAATGATACCTTCAAGTTTACGGTTCTTTACAACCGGAAGTGTTACCACTCCGATTTCCTTCATCATCTTCCAGACTTTCTTCATGGAAACAGAGGACTTAATGCTTTCGGTCTTACGAATCTGTAAATCACTTACCTGCGCCCTCAGATCCTGCAAAAGCGGTGGTGCCTTAACTCCGCAGCTTTCAAGCACGAACTGTGTCTCTTCATTGAGCTGTCCCGCCCTGTACGGAACATAATCTTCCGTATTCGTTGTTATATTTTTGAAATTAGCATATGCAATCGCCGAACAGATTGAATCCGTATCGGGATTTCTATGTCCTACCACATAAACTTCACTCATCGATGTGAATCCTTCCTTAAATTACAGATTATATAATACCAAAGCCACGCAGCGCCAGTACAATTACTGCCACAAGCAATATTCCGTTCATGACCAGGCATGCCGTTATGCCTTTCTTAAGTCCGGAATTCTTCTTTATCGCCTTATTTTCCGCTTCTTCAAGTGCCTGTCGCAGATTCTTGTATGTAATAAGATTATCCTTATGCATATCCGCGCCAAGACTCTCATAACCGTTCTCTATCCGCTTAACCGACTCGTCTATATCGATTTCTTTCGTATTCTTTACGGATGCAAGTCCGGCATCAAGCGCATCCCGCAGTTCCACAAGCATAGTCTCGGTACGCTCGCTGCTTGCCGCAATACTGTCAAAATAATTCATCATCTGGCTGCGTGTCGACGCCGCATTGACCTCGCGGCTTACAATATCCTTTATCTGCTCCGGCGTAATCCTGTTATTGTCAGGTTCATGATTAACCGGTATGCTTTTATTCTTTTTATTAATATGCCTGTCAAGGCCGGAAAAAACATTAAATCTGTGTGCCATAATAGTCCTTCCTGTTCATATATCTGTACAACCATTTTACGTCAAAGCCGCACACAAGTCAAACAAAAAGAGGTATGCACAGGTCCTTGCAGACCGCAGACGCAGCTGATGTTTCCACCAACAGCATAAAGTTGCGCTAATGATTCCCCCACATGACATTGATAATTTTGGAATATAATTTTATTTTGGCAATCTTGCTTGACATTTTGGCAAGCTATGGGTATAATAAAATCAGGCTGACAAGTGTAGCCTGACGAAAAGGAGGAATTATAATGGGCAAGGCATTAGGAGAACGTATATCTGAGATGCTTCAGAAACGGGGCATTCAGCAAAAGGAACTGGCTGAACGGATCGGTATCACAGAAACCGCTATGTCACGTTATATTGCCGGAACACGAGAACCAAAGCCAGACGTAATTGCCAATATGGCAACTGCGTTACACACAACCTCAGATTATCTTCTGGGAATTGAGAACGATGCACTCAACTATCACCAAGTTCGCCGTATGATTGCAAGAAATGCTTCTTCTATGACGGATCAGGAAAAAAAAGCGCTGATCGATGCACTGTTCGGGGAGGAGTAAGTATTGTCGATCAAAATATCGAATCAAAGATACGAAGAAATCAAGCGTATCGTCGTTAGAATGTTTGTAAAGTATGGAGTATCCTGCGTACCTATTAACGGTTTTGAAATTGCACATAAAATGGGAATCAAGGTTATTCCATACTCAGCTATCGCCCCAAGCAAACGCTGGCTTCTGATTAAAAAAAGTGAAGATGGCTTTTCCGTAGAAAGAACAAACGGGCAGTGGTACATATTCTACAACGATGAAAAAGACTATGGACGTATAAATCACACCATCATGCACGAAATCGGTCATATTGTCCTGGATCACACAGAGGACAGTGAACTGGCAGAAAAAGAAGTGAAATTCTTTGCCAAATACGCACTTGCACCACCTGTTCTGATTCATAAACTTAAACTGGATAATCCAGAGAGCATCTCACAGGTATTCGAAATAAGTTATGAAGCTGCCTGTTATGCTTATGATTATTACCAGAAATGGCGGAGACGTTATTATGGCAGTTACACCGATTACGAGCATCGCCTTCTTTGTCTCTTTGACCAGGCAAGTTAGGGAGGTGGTTGCATTGAATGCCAAAAATAAAACGTATTAAAAAGCTGTTGGCGCAGCAATCTAATACGTTTCATCAGCGGATATGCTATTCGCATTCCTCAATCAAAATGAGTATAGCATATCCTTTCCGTAAGTGCAATTCAAAAATTATATAAAAGTGAATTGCTTGACATCGCATTCCTCCAGGTGTGGAGGGGAAAGGATTTTTTAGAATGAATAACTTATTTTATGATGGTTTCAATTCTAAACTTATTGAAACTGCTTTTTTCGATGGGATTTTTGAAATCCCTATTTTGAAAGCACCCTTAGAAATTGTGCTTCCAACTGTTGCTGTACCTTTTTCAAAACGAAATATAATTTTAAATCCTGCAAACGAAATGCTTGTATTCTATGAGCATGATCCTCATTTTCGGGATTTTGTCAGCATTCCGCAGAATTACATTGATGAACTGAAAAATGTCCAAATTATTTCCACACCGGACTGCTCTCTCTATCGTGACATGCCACTTTGGGAGCAAATTGCAAATATTGGTGTAAGTCGTTCCGTTGGATATTACTTACAAGAGCAAGGAAAATATGTTATTCCTAATGTTCGATGGGGCGATGAACGAACATATAACCGACAGCTTTTTGATTTTGCTCCCGCATTTGCCGGTATACCAAAAAACAGCATTGTTTCTATCGGAACATATGGTTGCAGCCGGACACAAGAAGATAAATATTATCTTGAATCCGGACTTGATGCTATGTTATCCGAATTGACTCCTAAAGTTGTTATCGTATATGGTTCATATAGTCCAAAGATTTTTGGACAATATGAACGCTATACCCACTTTCATCACCTTCCAGATTGGATTTCCTATAAGCGAAAGAAGGTAGCAAAATATGGGAACGAGTAGAAGCGGACGATATATAAATACCAAAGGCAGCGGCACAAGTGTCAGTGACTTTGCTCTTATCCATTCAAGTGAAGGCAAATATACAAAGCCTGCCCGTAAGAACGATAAATTGCGACTCGTTAGCGGCGGGCATGGACAAGCAGGCTTAGATCAGCTCGGCAAGTATGGCATTAAATATAATATTGTCAAAACATATCCTAATGGCGTGCGAGTTGGTAATATTCCTAACCATAAAACAAAAGCAAAAGCTCACGATACTGGACAATCTTGGTTTCCAAAATCTTGGACAACAAAAGATATTCGTCGTGCAGGTGAACATGTTGCCGGATTAAAATCTAACCGCCACGCTCCTGATGGCAAAAAATTGTATGGATTTTATAAAGGCGTGCGAGTTGTTGTCGTTAAAACAAACGGGAAAATAGGAACTGTCTTTCCAGATAATATTCAGCCTACAAGGAGGCATAAGCAATGATAAAAGAAAAAATTTCTGATATTATAAAAGAGCGAATCCGTATCTCAGATGAAACTCAAGACAACTGGGATTATGGCATCGAGCAGTGTTGGAAAAAATATGTTGATATTTTATCTGCTGATATTGAAAAAAGTATAGATTTTTTTCTACACGACTGTACTGATGAGGAATTCTATTGGCTGTCAGAAGCATTTGAGGAAATAGCTGATAAAGCACAGAGTAAAAATCTTATTTCTACTTGGCGTTCCAGACTTGCAACTGTTACTTCCGAAAATTACTGTCGGGAGAATTTTATCTCAAAAGAGATGCGTCAACATGTTGATTATACTGAATATGTTAGAAGTATCGAGCAAGAGATAAACTATGCAGAGGAAAAAATTGGCGAATAAATACTTCCGAAATGGATAGATGATTAACCAAGAGGGATGCACAGGTTCTTGCGCACCCATGCATCCCGCATCCGTTAATTTTCCATTTGTTTTCCCAGAAAGCCCGCCGCCGACAGTGTGAGTTTCTGCTCTGTCTCTCCGAAATGCTTTTTGGGTTCCTTGGTGGTTATGATAACGGAACCGATGGCATCGCCCTCACATATTATCGGGCTTATCGCCTGCGCCTGAAATTCCTCCTCGCCCTGCGTGATAGGGACAAAACGTCTTTCCTCGCGTGTAGCGGTAATATTTTCACGTTCTTCTATGAGGTTCTCAAGCTGTGTGCTGATTGGTTTCATTAGCATATCTTTTCTGGATCCGCCCGACACCGCTATTATCTGGTCTCTGTCCGTAATGCAAATAACATTGCCCGTTGTCTGTGCAAGTGACTCGGCGTACTGCCTTGCAAATTCACCAAGTTCCCCCACCGGCGAATATTTCTTAAGAATTATCTGTCCTTCCCTGTCAGTATATATCTCTAACGGGTCGCCTTCCCTTATTCTTAGGGTCCGTCTGATTTCTTTGGGAACAACAACTCTCCCAAGGTCATCTATTCTCCGCACAATTCCTGTAGCTTTCAAGCTTTTTTCCTCCAATTTCATATTTTAACAAGAGTGTTTCATCACTCTGTTCATATAATTTTGAAGTTATTATGTGGAAATCTTAAGAAATTATTCCTTATGCATAATTTGTCTCTTGTTCTAATCTTTTTTATTTTAAAATTATTCCGAAGCTGTTGTACGCCATAATCCCACTCTTTGACACCTTTATAGCGTATTTTTCTCCCCTGTGCTTTTTCTGTCGATTGCCTCTCGCAGCTGTTTCATCGGAAATTCAAATATTTTCGTGGACAATACTACCGTAAGCATCACTGATGCTGCCATGAAAATCATTTTTCGGATATCAGTATTACACAAGTTTCCAAATTTAAGCAATGTGTCCGCTCCCATAATAAGCGGCCAGTGCCAGAAATACACATTGATCGTATTACGTCCCATATATGATATCCCCGGAATTCTGCCTGTCGGAATGACCATAACCGCCGCGAATCCGGTGCAGATTGATATTATATAGCACACCATTCTTGCTGCAAATCCATAACTTACAACACTCTTTCCAAAAGGATTTCTTCCGGTAAAAAGATGCCTCAATATGTAGAAATGTTCCCTCTGTCCAAAACACAGATATCCCCAGGCCGCAAGTATAATCGTTCCAAGCGGAATAAGCCATCCGGCATTCCTGCGTCTGAAACCGGCAATCTTGTCCGGCTTTATGACTGTACCAAGCAGGAAAAACGGCAGAAATACCAATGTCCTTGAAATACACAGAAAATCTCCGATATTTTTATCATATCCGGTAAACGCCGCAAGCACCATTGTTATAACAATAACCGGCCTTTTATCCGAGTTGCGCAATATATACGCAATTCCTATATAAAACGCCATACAGAACATAAACCACGGCGCGCCCATTTCGGACAGAAGCGTAAACTCAGGCTTTCCACCCGCCGCATATTGTGCTATATATGTCACTATTTTAAGAAGAAATCCGGATGTTATATAAAACATCATCTTCCTGCCGATTCTCTCCGGTTTATAAAACATTCCGCTTATAAAGAGGAAAACCGGCATATGAAAAGCATATATGAACAGATAAAAACTCTTCATAAGCCCCGAATGTGCCACCAGTGTGTCCGCAAAATGTCCTGCAACAACCAGAACAATCATGACAAACTTGATATTGTCCCACCAGCATATTCTTTTGGTATTGTTCACTGCATCCATTTTATCTCCGCTAAACACTCAATAATGAATATTCTTCCAAATTCCAGACCTTATCAACCACATCATTGTAAAAATCAGGTTCATGACACACTAAAAGTATCGCACCCTTATACGCCTTCAATGCTCTTTTCAGTTCATCCTTGGCATCGATATCCAGATGGTTTGTAGGCTCATCCAATAATAATACATTTGTCTCAATATTAATAAGTTTACACAGGCGCACTTTGGCCTGTTCGCCTCCGCTGAGCACCCTTACCTTACTTTCGATATGTTCGGTTGTCAATCCGCACTTAGCCAGTGCCGAGCGCACCTCATATTGTGACATCGAAGGGAATTCATCCCAGATTTCTTCAATACATGTATTGTCACCCGGTTTGATTTCCTGTTCAAAATATCCCTTATAAAGATAATCACCAAGTTCCGCCTTACCGGAAACAGGCTTGATAAGTCCGAGTACACTCTTTAAGAAAGTTGTCTTGCCTATTCCGTTGGTTCCGACAATTGCTATCTTCTCTCCACGCTCCATTCTCAGATTAATCGGTTTGGAAAGTGGTGCGTTCTTATCATATCCAAGCACAAGGTCATCCGTTTCAAAAATAACTTTGCCCGCTGCCCTTGCTTCCTTGAAATTAAATTCCGGCTTCGGTTTCTCTTTTGCAAGCTCAATTATATCCATTTTATCAAGCTTCTTCTGTCTGGACATCGCCATATTACGTGTGGCGACACGCGCCTTATTGCGCGCAACGAAATCCTTAAGCTCGCCTATTTCCTGCTGCTGGCGCCTGTACGCCGCTTCAAGCTGTGCTTTCTTAACTTCATACACCTCAAGGAACTTATTGTAATCTCCTACATATCTATTGAGTTCCTGATTTTCCATATGATATATTATATTAACAACGCTGTTCAAAAACTCCATATCATGCGATATAAGTATAAAAGCATTCTCGTATTCCTGAAGATATCTTCTAAGCCACTCTATATGATTCTCATCAAGATAATTCGTCGGCTCATCAAGAAGCAATATGTCCGGCTTCTCAAGAAGAAGTTTTGCCAATAAAACTTTCGTTCTCTGCCCGCCGGAAAGTTCGGTCACATCACGGTCCAGTCCTATCTCTGCAAGCCCGAATGCTCTCGCAATCTCATCAACTTTCGCATCTATAACATAAAAATCATGATTGGTCAGAAGATCCTGTATCGTTCCGGATTCTTCCATCATGGCTTCCATCTGTTCTGCATCGGCATCAGCCATTGCCTCAAATATCGCTGTCATTCTCTCTTCCATCTCATACAGATATGAAAAAGCAGAACGAAGTACATCGCCGATAGTCATCCCAGGTTCCAGTACCGTGTGCTGGTCAAGATATCCCACCCTGATATTCTTCGCCCATTCCACTTTGCCCTCATCCGGCATAAGCTTTCCGGTAACAATATTCATAAACGTGGACTTACCTTCGCCGTTAGCTCCGATAAGTCCGATATGTTCTCCCTTAAGAAGTCTGAAAGAAACATTATTAAAAATAGCTCTGTCGCCAAAGCCGTGGCTTAGATTCTCAACATTAAGTATCATTGTAAAGTCCTCTATTCCAGAACACGTGTACATGCAATAACTGATTTCTGTTCCGGATTATCACTGTTTTTTATAAAAGTTGTCTCGCACGAACACACTTCACCTCCGGTAAGATGTCCTTTAAACTGGACTGTAAAAACTTTATTGTTGCTCTTAAAGAACTTGTCCATATTCTCAGCCGATGTCACGCGTGTAAATTCAGCACGACTGTCCTCATCAAGCACATTCTCAACATAAGCATCAATCATCTTGCGCATCGGTTCTTTTTTATAGGAGCTGGAAATTCTGTTATCATCCTTATATAATGTGGTAAGTGTCCCATCCACATAATTAAGTTCGATTATTTCGCGGTATATATGACAAAGCAGCGGATAAAAATCCGCAAGAATTTTCTTGTTATATCTTTTCTGTTCTTTTGTGACATCATTGATACTGAATATAAATCTTGATTTGCCTTCGCAGTCTCCTATGTATCTTATCGTAATTCCAAGCCACATCCAGTCCGTATGTTCCGTCCGACGGCTTATGATAACATATTGCTGTTTCTTATTAAGTCTGGCATTAATCACTGCCTCTATCAGCCGCTGGCTTGTCATAGCCTCATGGCTGTCCATATGTTCATTATCACTCATATACAGTTCAAGCGGCGATGTCTTATAAATCCTTGTATATTCAGAATTAACCTTAAGGAGCTTAAGGCTGACTTCATCATACTCATATAATGCCATCGGACCGATAATTTCTTCCATAAATGTACGCAGCTGCGGCGATTTGACATTAAGAAGATTATCAATGTCCACATCCTCATAATCAATGCGTATATCGCCATCATCTATCTTATGTCTGCATTTCTCCTTGAATTCATCAACCGAAACAGGTCTTGAATAATAGTATCCCTGAATATAATCGCTTCCGATAGTCTTAAGTAACGATGCCTGTTCGCCTGTTTCTACACCTTCGGCGACAACAGTCATTCCAAGCCATTTGGCCATTCGTATAACGCTGCTGACCACATTGCCCGCCCTGTCCGACTCAACTATCTCATCTATTAATTTCTTGTCTATTTTAAGTATATCAAAAGATAAATCCTTAAGGAGATTCAATGACGAATATCCCGTTCCGAAATCATCCATAAGAACCATATAACCGGACTTTTTGAGCCTATTAACCGTGTTGATAAGGCGTTCCGGATTATCAACATATGCGCTCTCAGTGATCTCTACGCGTAAAAACTCCTTCGGAATATTGTATTTGTCAACCAGTCCGTCAAGTATTTTCAATAAATCATCATGATACAGATTCGCTCTTGAAACATTAATGGAAAGCGGAACAAGAGTCTCTCCGTTATCCATAGCTTCTCTTATTACTCTGCATGCTTCTTCCCACACATAATGGTCAAGCTTATTGATCATATAATTTTTCTCAAATACCGGTACAAAACGTCCCGGCATAAGAAGTCCGTATTTCGGATGTTTCCATCTTACAAGCACTTCCCCGGCCGCAATAACGTCCTTCTGGATGTCATAAATAGGCTGTATCACAATGAAGAATTCCCTGTCCGTAATTCCTCTTTCCATATCTGATACCAGCTGCTGTCCTGTGAGGAGTTCTTCTCTCTTGGTCTCTGTGTATACTTCTATCTTATCTGTATGTATTCCTTTAATGCTGTTAAGGGCCATAAGCGCCCTATCACACATCTTGATGACCGGAATGGATCTGTCCTCCACATAATAAAGTCCGGCCTGTATAAAAAGCCTGTATTTCTCATTCGCAGTTTCAATACTGTATTTCATTCTGTCGGAAAGTAATGCTGTATCTATATTATCTCTATTGCAAAAACATATAAACTTATCGCCACCGATTCTGCCGATAATTCCGTCTGAAAATATCTGTCTGCTGAAAGTATTAACGATATCTTTAAGGACCTTATCTCCCATTGCCATGCCAAAAATATCGTTAACTACCTTAAATCTCTCTATATCCCACGCGAGTATCATATATTGCTTTTCTGAGTTCTCATCAAGGATTCTCTGCGCTTCTTCCATAAAGCTCTTAAAACTCAGCACTCCCGTAAGAGAATCATATACCAAGCCATTATTCTTATTGTCCATATCCATCATAGCATCACCTGCATAAACTTTCCAATACTATAACGGCAGTGCGGCTTTCCGGCACCGCACTGCCGGCATTAAACATCTGTTAAATCAGACTTCTGTAAAGCGCTGCAATTTCCTCAACGCTTGTTTCTCTCGGATTACCCGGTCTGCATGCATCATCATAAGCTGACTGTGCAAGGAACGGAATATCCTCTTCCTTAACTATTTCCTTCAGATCTGCCGGAATTCCTACATCATGTGAAAGCTGTCTTACCGCATCCACTGCTGCTTTTCTGTATTCCTCCTGTGACATATCATCAACGCCTTTAACACCCATTGCCCTGGCAATCTCTCTGTACTTCTCTCCTGTTGCAGGTGCATTATATTCCATTACTGTAGGAAGTATAATTGCATTGGCAACTCCGTGTGGTGTATCATAAAGTGCGCCAAGAGGATGAGCCATTGAATGAACAATACCGAGACCTACATTGGAAAATCCCATTCCTGCAACATACTGTCCGAGTGCCATTCCTTCTCTGCCTTCCGGTGTATTGTTAACGGCATCTCTTAAACTTCTTGCAATGATTTCAATAGCCTTGATATGGAACATATCCGAAAGTTCCCATGCTCCTGCCGTAATATATCCCTCAATAGCATGTGTAAGAGCATCCATACCTGTAGCAGCCGTAAGTCCCTTAGGCATTGTTGACATCATCTCAGGATCTACAAATGCAACAACCGGAATATCCTTAGGATCTACACATACCATCTTACGATGCTTGGCATCATCCGTGATAACGTAATTAATTGTAACCTCTGCGGCAGTACCTGCTGTTGTCGGAACAGCAAATGTTGTAACTGCTTTATGTTTCGTAGGTGCCACCCCTTCAAGGCTTACTACATCCGCAAATTCAGGGTTATTAATAATAATGCCTATTCCCTTGGCTGTGTCCATTGATGAGCCGCCGCCGATTGCAATTATATAATCCGCACCTGATTTCTTAAATGCTTCTACACCTGTCTGCACATTCTCAATGGTAGGGTTCGGCTTAATATTGGAATATACCTCATATGCAAGTCCTGCACCATCCAGTACATCAAGCACCTTCTTGGTAACACCGAATTTGATAAGGTCAGGATCCGAGCATACAAATGCCTTCGTAAGTCCGCGTCCTATAGCCTCGCCTGCTATCTCTTTAACTGCCCCGGCTCCATGATATGAAGTCTCATTAAGTATAAATCTGTTTGCCATAATAACCTTCTCCTTTACATTATGGGTCAATACCCTCTGATAGTCACATTTTACCATAAAAGCATATATCATACAACCAAAAAAACGGTATTGGCGCATATTGACGTATCATGTAAAAAACACAAAAAACGGCCGCCCGTATGAAACGGGCAGCCGTTATAATCATCGTCATATCAGCCTAAAATCATTCTGTCATTATCAAGCTCTTTACCGCTTGCAATAGCGAATTTTTCAAGAAGATCCTCTACTGTGAGTTTCTTTTTTTCTTCTCCTGATATATCGAATATTATATTACCACTGTTCATCATGATAAGTCTGTTGCCATGTGCAATGGCATCTTTCATATTATGCGTTATCATGATCGTTGTAAGATTGTCTTTCTGTACAATTTTCTCGGTAGTGTCAAGCACCTTAGCGGCTGTCTTAGGATCAAGCGCGGCAGTGTGCTCATCAAGAAGCAGAAGCTTAGGTCTCTTAAGTGATGCCATAAGGAGCGTAATAGCCTGACGCTGTCCGCCCGAAAGCAATCCGACCTTGGAAGTGATTCTGTTTTCAAGCCCAAGATCAAGTTCTGCAAGAAGTTCCTTGTACTGTGCTTTCTCTTTAGCCGTAATTCCCGGCATAAGGCTTCTGAATTTGCCTCTTCTTGCTGCAAGCGCAAGATTTTCATCAATGCCCATCGTCGCAGCTGTTCCCATCATAGGGTCCTGGAAAACCCTTCCGAGATATTTGGCACGTCTGTGCTCAGGGATTTTGGTAACATCAATATTGTCAATATAAATCTTGCCGCTGTCGACCAGCCATGTTCCCGCAAGCGCATTGAGAAGTGTTGACTTTCCGGCACCGTTACCGCCGATTACCGTAACAAAATCGCCTTCGTTAAGTTCAAGGCAGAGACCGTTGAGTGCTGTTTTCTCATTAACCGTATTAGGGTTGAATGTCTTATAAATGTTCTCTACTTTTAACATTATCTGGCAGCCCCCTTTCTGACCGGCTTGGCAAAGATTTTCTTTCTCCAATACGGGATTGCAAGGAATACGGCTACAAGAAGCGCCTGTGACAACTTAAGAAGTGTCGTGTCAACGCCGAGCCACATTATCACTCTCATAACAACATAGTATATGATACCCCCAAGCAATACTCCTACAAGCTTGAGTGCGAAATTCTTAAATATTTTATCAAAAAGTGCAGAACCGATTACAACGGCTGCAAGTCCGATTACGATTGCTCCACGGCCCTGGTTGATATCGACGCTCGCCGTATACTGTGAAAGCAGGGCACTTGCAAACGCAACTATACCGTTGGAAATCATAAGTCCTATTACTTTATTGACATTGATGTTAATGCCCTGTGCGCGTGACATGTTAGGGTTACATCCGGTAGCTCTTAACGACGCACCGCGCTCTGTTCCGAAGAACCAGTAAAGTATTCCAATAATTACTATGGCGCATACCACAACCACAAAAATAGTGTTCTGGTAGAACGGTATAGGGTTGGCTTCCGTCGATTTAACCGATCCCATATGTGATATAAGGTGGTACTTCTGTGCGTTAATTGCCAGATTCGCCTTATTATCAAGTATTTTAAGGTTAATTGACCAGAGTCCGAACTGCGTTATGATTCCCGCGAGTATTGCCGGGATTCCCATAACGGTATGAAAAAGTCCTGTTGCAAGTCCCGCAAGCATTCCGCTTATAACTGCCACAAGGAGTGCAAGCCACATCGGCTGTCCTTTGAGCAACATCGTGATGCAGACCGCTCCTCCGAGAACCATCGTTCCGTCCACAGACAAATCCGCTATATCCAGTATTTTGTAAGTGATGTAAACGCCAATGCCCATTATTCCCCAGATAAGGCCCTGGGCAACACCGTTAGGCAGTGCATTTAAAAGTGCTGTTATGTCCACACCAATTCCTCCAAATTATAATTAATTATTTAGCAATTGCTTCATATCCATCCGGAATTTTAATTCCGAGATCATCGCAAATCTCTTTATTGTATTCTTTAGTTACGTTAGGAGCGAATTTGATATCCATTGTTGTGATATCAGCTCCGTTTACAAGAATATCATAAGCCATTTCACCGGTTGTGTATCCAAGGTCATAGTAACTGATTGAAAGTGTTGCGACACCGCATCCCTTGCAGATACCTTCCTCGCCTGCTATTACAGGAACCTTAGCCGGACGGCATACATTATCGATTACCGACGTGCTGGATGCTGCTGTGTTGTCTGTAGGAATGTAGATTACATCTGAAGCATTAGCTGCTTTTTCACATACTGACTGGATATCGTTTGAGTCAGTGAATGCGAAATATTCGCATGTATATCCAAGCTTGGTAAGCTCGTCATTCATAACATCTACCTGATATTTGGAGTTAGGCTCTGCTGAACAGTAGAAAAGACCTACTTTCTTGGCATCAGGGAAAATCTCATGAAGCATGGCTGCCTGTTCGCTAAGAGGCGCAAGGTCCGATGTTCCTGAAATATTACGTCCTGTTTTACCGCTCCAGTCACTCATATCAAGTGCTGTTGCATAATCTGTAATAGATGTTCCGAGTACCGGAATTGTAGTTGTTGCCGATGCTGCTGCCTGAAGAGGTGATGTAGCGTTGGCAAGAATGAGATCTACATTTGAAGATACAAAACCATCAATAATAGTAGCACATGTAGGTGTATCTCCTGCTGCATTCTGCTCGGTAAATGTAACCTTATCTCCGAGTTTCTCTGTAAGAGCGTCCTTGAATCCCTTGGTAGCCGCATCGAGAGCTTCATGCTCTACAAGCTGGCAGATGCCCACATTATAAGTCTTATCTTTGTCTGACGAACCGCTTGATGCGCCCTTGTCCGACTTAGAACATGCTGTTGCTGCAAAAACCATTGACAGGCAAAGGCCTGCTGCGATAATTCTTTTAATCTTTTTCATAATGATTCTCCTTTACATATATTCAGGTAACGTGTGCATCACACATGCATCCGTTATCATTCGGTTTAGTGCTTTTACGCTTTTATGCTTTTATGTATCAAAGCACCAGTCTATTATAAATTATCATTAACATGCCGTCAATGCCAATTTTCAAAATCCTATCACATTGGAAACCTTAAACGGACACATTGTTTTTTTATTATCTTTTTACAATAGTTTTATAAAAAAAATAAACCAAGGAGGTTATTATCATGCGTATAAATTTCAAGAGATTTTTTCCCTGCATTCTTGCGGCAGCACTTATCTTGGTGTCCGCTGCCGGATGCGCAAAATCAAACAGTTCCGTACAGGAAAACACGACAGAAGCCGTCATTCCCGACAGCCTGATAACCATCAAGGACAGCGACACCGACACTGATGTGTCCGATGCTGTAGAAATCACATTAAACGGCAGTTCCGTTTCATGCAGCAGTTCATCCGTAGCAATTAACGGAAGCGAGATTACCATAAGTTCCAGGGGCAGTTATGTAATTAACGGCACCATGGATGACGGAAGGATTATAGTTGACGCAGATGATGCCAAGGTACATCTTATTCTCAACGGAGTCTCCATTCATTCGGAGACAAGTGCCGCCATATATGTCAAATCAGCCGACAAAACAACCATCACTCTCGCGGACGGCACCGATAATACATTAAGTGACAGCAGTAATTACACTTATGATGACACAGACAAAGAAGAACCGGATGCAGTACTTTTTTCAAAGGACGACTTAAGTATTAACGGTAACGGTTCACTCAACATAGAGGCTTCGTTCAATAACGGGATTACCTGTAAAAACGACTTGAAAATAGTAAGCGGAACCATAAATGTTACCGCTAAGAACAATGCCATTAAAGGCAAAGACTCTCTTTCAATTACCGGAGGCTCCATAACTGCATCAGCCGAGGGCAAGGGACTTCTCTCCAACAACAACGAGGAAGAGGATAAAGGCTATATTCATATTACAGGAGGCACCATAACACTTACCTGCACCGATGATGCCATACATTCCAACAATGCCATTTATATCGAAGGCGGCGATATGACACTTTCAAGCAGTGACGACGGAATCCATGCTGATAATACTCTTGTTATATCAGACGGTACCATAGACATTACCAAATGTTACGAGGGTCTTGAAGCGGCTGCCATATCCATTGACGGTGGCGCAATATCCATCACTGCATCCGATGACGGAATCAACGCAGCCGACGGTTCTTCTTCATCCGAAGGCGGTCCGGGCATGAGAGGCGGTCCGGATATGGGCGAAAATTCCGGCAGTAATTGTTCCCTCACAATAAACGGCGGCACAGTATATGTAAATGCCGGAGGTGACGGAATTGATTCCAACGGTTACATTGTCATGACCGGTGGTGCTTTAGTCGTGGACGGTCCTACCGATAACGGCAACGGAGGTCTTGATTATAACAACTATTTCACAATGACAGCTGGGTATCTGGCCGTAGCCGGCTCATCAGGAATGGCACAGAATATTTCGGACAGTTCTACACAGTGCGGTGCCCTTGTGGCAGTATCAGAAGGCACTGCCGGCACGCCTGTTACCGTGGCAGATTCAGACGGCAATGTGATAATTTCATTCACCCCTGCCAAGTCTTACAATGCGCTTAACATATCCACTCCCGACATGAAAACCGGCACGACTTACACCATATATCAGAACGGCACCTTGACCGGTTCAACACAGATTGTTAAGGATTGTTATACAGGAGGCACAATAGATGGCGGAACGGAATTAACCACATTTGAGCAAAGCTCCACCGTAACTAATTCCGGTATTTCCGGCAACGGCGGCATGGGCGGGCAAAGGCCTGGTGGCGGCGGCAATTTTGGCGGCGGTCAGAAACCGGATGACAGCAACTTTGGCGGCGGTCAGAAACCGGATGACAGCAACTTTGGTGGCGGCCAGCGGCCGGATGATACCAACAATATTTCAGGTGGCAGCAGCTTTGACGGCGGCAGCAGCTTATAGGATTTCAAAGGATTCACACTTTTTTGCACTTTTCGAGGCATTTGGTGTCAATTTGACAGGCTCAGCATTATAATATAAGAAATATTGCATAGCAAAACAGCTCCGATTTTCAATAGAAAAAAGGAGCTGATTTTAATTGACAATATTTAGTTATAAAAACCGCTATGGTATTATCCCATAGCGGTTATCATTTAATATATTATCTGTTACATTTAGATGAACGGTACTCCCGGAAGAGTGAAAAATGTTACACTCTTGTAAAGGAACAGACCGATAAGGTATTCAACTGTTACAAGTCCTGCAACAAGAATTGCAAGTGAGATAACGAGCTGTTTTCTATCCTTAATCTCTTTACTGAGAATCGTAAATCCCTGAATTGCCGTAAGTACTGACATAAATACGATAAATATCGGGAAGAAGAAACCTCTGAGTGCGCCCACGCGAATGAAGTTGTAAAGTATTTTTACAGCCATTGCTCCGATAAGCGGAACTGAAACTGCACCGCAAAGTGAAGCAATCTTATTAACATCTGTTTTCCTCTTAAGAACAACCGCATCTATAAGATAAAATAATCCGAATACTGTTGCTCCCATAAGAACTATGTATATGATCGGGAAAAAGATTGACTGGAAAATAGTTCCTACGTTAATGGAATAATCATTAAGGATATCCCATCTCGTATAGCCAATAGAATCCAGATATTCACCATACGTCATGCCCCATAATCTGTAAAGACCCTTAGCCTGCTTTTTAAATGAACTAAGTGCATAAAAAATCTTGGATATAAGGTTAAGCACGGTTGCAAATACATAAGCTATTGTAAGAATGCCAATAAGCACTGCCGATGACGGAATAGTTCCGTTCTCATAATATTCTTCTGCTGCCGTGATAGGCTTCTTAACCGTATTCTTAATATGGTCAATAGCTTTCTTAAAAGCGCCTCCCATATCAACTGAACTCTTCGGTGTTCCCTGCTGTGGTGCTCCTGTGTAAGATGTTCCCTGCTGTGGTGCTCCGTATGCTGCCGTGTAAGGTGAGCCCTGCTGTGGCGCTCCCGTGTAAGGCATTCCCTGTGGGATGCTTCCCTGTGGTACTGACTGGGCATTATTCTGCTGACATGTACAAACTTCTCCGTCAGCCAACTGTTTACCGCAAATTGTACAAAAAGCCATTGATTCATTCCTCCTAAAATAAATCCCTTTTACTTAAAAAGGGCCTTGATACACTTGAATATACCACACGGCAGAGGAATAGTCAATAAATCATTCCGCGTAAATTGTCTGTTTTTTGACGTTATAATCAGTCGCTCTCTGCTGCCATTATAATCAAATCTGCTGCGCGTTCTATACCGACCTTGGAGCTGTCGATGCAGAGATGGTAATTCTCCCTCTCTCCCCATTCACGTCCGGTAAAGTAGCGGTAGTTTAACTTACGTTTCTTATCCTTTTCTTCGAGACGCTTTAAAGGCCTGACCGGTGACTCACCGTACTGTTCCACTATCCTGTGTGCCCTGAAATCATCCGGTGCCCATACAAATACGTTAAAGCTGTCCGGTTCATCTTTCAGTATATAATCCGCACAGCGGCCAACTATCACGCAGTTTTCCTTGGATGCAATATCGGTAATTACTTTACGCTGCGCAATCCATATTCTGTCCGCATTGGCAAGGCCATCCGTTCCTCTTCCGAGAAAAGAATATGCAAAAAAACCGGTTCCGGGAGCATATTCTGCCTCCTGTTCGATATACTCATTGGCGTACCCTGTCTCCTCAGCCGTCTTCTCTATCAATTCCTTGTCGTAACATCTTACTCCGAGTTTCTCCGCTACCAGTTTACCGATTGTCCTTCCACCGCTTCCAAACTGTCTGCTGATTGTTATTATCCTGCTCATAAACACGACCTCCTTGCTGAACATATCAGCTATTTTGTACCGTAATTATAACAGAAAAATATAATTGATGTAAGATTAATTTATAATCCGTCCGTCTCCGATTTCAATGATTCTCCTGCATGCCGATGCAACTTCCGGATCATGTGTTACAATTATTATTGTTATTCCCGAATCGTTAAGTTTCCTGAATATATCCATTATTTCGCCCGAGGTTTTAACGTCAAGTGCTCCCGTCGGTTCATCCGCAATAATAATTGACGGATTGTTTACCAAAGCTCTGGCTATCGCAACTCTCTGCTTCTGTCCTCCGGACAGCTTGGACACTTTCTTATCCATAAGTTCAGCTATGCCCAGCTGTTCAAGTGCTCCGACAGCTCTTTGTTTACGTTTAACATCATGCCTGGTTCTGTCAAAATACATCGGAATCATTACGTTCTCAATAGCCGAATATTCCTCTACAAGGGCAAAATCCTGCATTACAATTCCTATGTCACGGCATCTTATTTCCGCACGCCTTTTATCATTAGTGTGTGATATGTCCTCTCCGTTCAGGAGGTAAACTCCTTTTTCGAAATCGTCTATACAACCTATGATGTGCATAAGTGTTGATTTACCGGCTCCTGATTTGCCTGTAACCGCTACCATTTCTCCATCTTCTATAGTAAGGCTGATATCCTTAAGTGCTTCGAAAGCATTGCTTTTCCCAAGATTATATGTCTTGTATACATTTTTGAGTTCTATCATATTGTCACCTCTATTCGTTGTTCCTGAGTATATTTACAGGCTGCATTTTTCTTAACATTACAAATGGAAGCAGTACCGCAAATATAAGAATAAGAACCGTAATAACCATCAACGACAGTATATTCATCCACCCGAACGAGAACGCAAGCCCGTTATACAGGTTGGACACTCTTACAAAAGCGCTGATGACTCCCGCTGCAATCAGGGCCGTAACCGAAAGGCACACCCAATGCATAAAAGATAAAATCACTGTATTTTTCCAATTATTGCCACATATAAAATAAATTCCGTAATTGTGCTGTTCTCTCATTACATTAAGTGACGCCGCATTGAATATACATGTTAATGTCAATATAAATGTAAGGCCGAAAATAACCACAACCGGTACAAACTTAATACGCAGAAGTTCCATTGAATATGTATATATATTTCTCATATCAAACATATCAACATCTGCTGTGTATTTAAATTTTGTACATAGAATATCCATGTTTTTTTCTATGTCCTGTTCCGACAAATCATCATAATAATCAATAATCATAAACAGGCCGCCGTACATTCTATCCTTCATTTCACGGTTAACATCTTCATATGAAGCAATAGCATAATATTCGGACATTGGGTCATTGTATTCCAGAAATTCATTAACAGTACCATACATATTGATATAGCTCTCACTGCCATCGGTATTTAAAGTGTTCGTCAGTCCGAATACCATCTCTTTGATACCATAATATCCTGTAACTCTGAAATTATATCCTTCCAAATTCACAATATCACCTACCGGTACCTTGAACGGCACATTATCGCTAAGAACAATGTTTATTATCCCATCCTCATGTTCCGCATCCTCGCACCATCTGCCCTCTGTAAGTCTTGGAATACTTTTAACATAATCGGAATTATTCGTTATAAAATTCAGATTATATCTATTTCCGTCAATATCGCCGTATAAATTCGTTCTGACAGGTCTTACGATTCTCTCTACTCCCGTAAGATTTTCTAACAATTCTTCATCTGTAACTGTCGTTTCGGTCGCTATCGTGTCTTGCTTTACAAATGTTCCTGTTCTGTCAAAGAATGTTTTTATACCATTAATAAGGCTATACTGCTCAGATATTGCCGACATCATAAAAATAGCGGCAACATATATAAGTATCAATTCTGCAAGAACCAGAATATTATTCTTTATATTTTTTAGAAATTCACTAAACCCAAGAGAAAACATATCACACACTCCTAATTAATTCCGCCGGCGTTTTCCTGACAAACCGGCCAATCAATATAACATAAACCACCAGAAGCATTCCAAGATATATTCCCGATATCTTCAGATATGTTTTCGTTGTCATATACGCACTCATATACTCAAACGTTCCGGATGCTGCCGGAAGAATCGCACAATGAAATATCAACAGCCCGATAACAAGCAGAATCACGGATAAACCATATAATTCAATAAAATATACCATTGATGCTCTTGTACCTGTGCATCCGCATATTCTTGACACTGCTAATATTCTTCGACGCTTTGCCAGTATATGTTTGTACATGATACAATAATTTATCGCACTTATGGCCATAAATACAATTGCAACACCTATAATGCTTCTATATACACGGTTATCATTCTCGTTGTCTATTCCATCAAACTCCGGGAATTCATACTGCGGAACATATTTTGCCGCAAGCTGGGCCAATTTATTATGTTCGTTAAGGGTAAGCGGTTTTGTAAATCTCATTGTCACCACAAGCACTTCAAGATCATTCTCCGGAAACGCGTAATAAGGAATATGTACAACATTTCCCTCGCTGTACATATTGACCTTATATTTTCCTATGCATCTGAACTGTTGCCCCGCAATATTAATTTCGTCCGGCTCGTATGTTTCCGGAACAACCGCAATCTTCTCCGTGGTATCTGCATCTGTATCTTCAAAGCCGCGTCCTTCGCCAATTCCTCCTAATAAAACGGGAATTAACTTCCCGTTCCTATAATCCGAAATACAATTATATGATAAATCTTCATCACTTTTACGGTTAAATGCCGCAAAAAACACTCTTTCGAGCTTGGATGAAACTATCGGGATTGCACTGGATATAAAAGCCTTCACTTCCGCCGGCTGTGGATCCTGCAGTTCATCATCTATGCGTCCTATCTCATAATACATCGATGTTCCTTCCACCTCTTTTGTCTTAGTATTAAAATGGTTTATTACGCCATATGAGAACATTATCAGTATAACGGATGTAAGTTCTATAAAGACCAAAAGTCCCAATAAGAATCGCTGGCGGAACATCTCTTTAATATTCAGTTTAAGAAGTCCTATAACCGACATATTGTAACTCCTCTAATGTAAGATTTTTATTTGTAATACAACCTTATCATACTATAGCTTGCCATGCAATATATTATAGTGAATCGTACTATTTGTACACTAAAGCGCCTTTTTTAAATACTTAATCTTATTCTTTTTCTCATTTGTTCTTTGATTTCCGGAGCCTTGCCTCTGCTCATATATATTACTGTGTTATCAAATAAACATAATTTTTCACTTTTAATACCCACAACATATCTACTGTTGACAAGTATTGATCTGTTTGGTCTTAATAAATATTTTGCATATAAATCTTCATAATCGCACAACTTCCCCTTAGCAAGGAATTCTCCATATAAAGTCCTTACTGATATTTGGAGATTATTTCCACCTGATTTGGTAAGACTGGAAATAGAAATCAATTCAGATTCATTAATATATTTAGTCTCTCCCACACACACAAACTCAAAAAACACGGTGTTACTATACTGACACGGTCTGGTGTCCTCAATTAATTTATCCATACTGCATATAACTCCTTTGTATATTATTCAGTCTCATTAAACAGCCCGGCACTGCGTGAACCTGTATAGTAGATATTATAACACAGTTTCCGGGCTATTTCCACAAAAAAATCAATTTTTTACTATAGTAAATATATAATATTTACAGTATTTTGTTGTCAGCCGTTTTATCCGATCAATCCCGTAGCATCTTCTGCAATCTGCTCCGGTGTAAGATGGTTTTCCTTAAGGACTTCATTAACATCATATCTGTCCAGAAATTCTTTTTTCAATCCATAATTAAGCACCTTAACATCGCTGTTTCCGTAAAAACGTGCTATTTTCTCACCGAAACCGCCGTCCAGCATTCCGTCTTCAAGTGTGATAACCACATCATGGTCCGCCTTAAGGCTTTCAAGCAGCTCACCATCAATTCCCGTAATATAGTACGGATTAATAAGTGTTGCCTTTACTCCGGTACGGCTTTCAATTTCTTTGGCTGCCTTGCATGCAAGACCATAGAATGAACCGAGACCGATTATGGCAATTTTGCTTCCTTTTTCGGTAATCTCGTATCGATTGAGCTCACTGAAATCTTTACTAACTTTCTTGCCGTCGGAAATCATTTCTCCATCCGGTACTCTGATCGCAACCGGATGTTCATTCTGCTCAATACTCCATTCTAGCATCGCAAGATACTCTTCCTTCGTGGTCGGCGCAAGATATACGAGGTTCGGTATATTGGAAATCATAGGTATATCATATATACCAAGATGTGTAACATCATTCATGCCATACACCGATGCTGCATATACTATGATCGTTGCTGGGTTATTGTTGATGCACAGATCCTGTGATAACTGGTCATAGGTTCGCTGGATAAAAGAACTGTATACTCCGTAAACCGGCTTGCCGCCGCCCGCTGCAATACCTGATGCAAGTGCCACCGCTGTTTCCTCCGCGATTCCCACATCTACGAACTGGCTTCCGGCTTCATGTCTTTTATCAGCCGTAAATCCCATAACCGTAGGTGTTGCGGACGTGATTGCGACAACACTTTTATCTTTTTTCATCTTATCAAGCAGGTATTCGGCAGTCACGGAAGAATAATCCTCTCCGTCAAAATCCATCAGCGGCTTGCCCGTCTTGATGTCAAAAGGCATGTGCCAATGCCATGTCTCCTTGTCCTCCTCGGCCGGCTTATATCCTTTGCCTTTGAGTGTCACGATGTGGACTACAACAGGCTTACCGGCATCTTTAACAGATTTGAATGCATCGATAAGCGCACCGATATCATTACCGTTGCCTACATACACATAATCAAGTCCCATCGCTTTAAAAAAATTACATTCAGCCTTACCGTCGGTTTCCCTCAACAGCTTAAGGTTCCCGTATAATCCGCCGTGGTTCTCCGCGATTGACATATCATTATCATTAACTACGATTATAAGGTTGCTCTTAAGCTCTGATGCGAAATCAAGGCCTTCAAATGCCTCGCCTCCGCTCAATGAACCGTCACCGATAACCGCGATGACATTGCCCTTCCCGCCCTTAAGGTCTCTCGCCTTGGCAAGTCCGCACGCAAGGCTTACGGATGTGGACGTATGGCCTACATTAAAAAAGTCATGTTCGCTTTCATGCGGATTGGAATATCCCGAAACGTCATCATAATGTTCCTCGTAAAGGTAAGCATCTTTTCTTCCTGTGAGCATCTTGTGCGGGTATGTCTGGTGTGACACATCATATACCATTTTATCCTTAGGTGACTCAAAAACATAATGAAGTGCGATTGTGGCTTCAACCATGCCGAAATTCGGTCCGAAATGTCCGCCGTGTATGCTTGCTCTTTTAAGCAGTGCATCCCTCATCTCGGCGGCAAGTTTATTCATCTCTTCGATTGTAAGTTTCTTTACATCCGAAGGTCCGTTAATATTCTCTAAATACATAATACTTCCTCCTGAAATCCTTTTTTGACAGGATGATTATAATACTTAAAGTTCAGTTTAAGTCAAGTATTTTTACAATATAATTTCCATCTGGGTTTCCTTGACAAACATTCCCATTTTTTCATAAAATGCCCTGGCATTGTCATTGCCCTCCCAGACATTCAGCGTAACATCATAGCAGCCCTGTTCCCTGGCATAGGTAAGAACGTACTCGTACAGTTTTTTACCCACATGCTGCCCTCTGCTGTTCTCATCCACGCACAGATCATCTATATAAAGCGTGGTAAAATCCTTCATATTGGTTGAAAAAGGCTGTCTTTGCATGACGCAGAAAGCATAGCCGAGAATATCTCCATTCTCATTCTCTGCGACAAAAACGGGACGTCCATCATCCTCAAATATCGTGCCAAGTTCTTCGGCCGTATATTTAGTGCTTCCCGAAATAAAAATATCCGGGCGCAGTGCAGCATGCAGCTCAAGCACCTCGCTAAGCAGCTTCATAACTGCTTCGGTATCATTAATTCTGGCTCTTCTTATTGAAATCGACATGTTTTCTCCTATAACTTATGCCTATTTCGTAAGCTCAGCAACTACCTGATTGATAACCTTGCCATCCGCTTTACCTTTAAGTTCGCCCATAACTGCTTTCATAATCTGACCCTTGTTCTTCGTGGCAAGAACATCCGCAAACTTGTCCTGAAGTATTGCCTTGACTTCATCGGCGTTTAACATCTTCGGAGCAAACTCGCTCATAATATCATATCTTTTCTTATACTCTTCAAGAAGCTCTGTCCTGTCAGCAGGGCATGTATCAATCTGCTCTTTGACTGACTTGATTTCCTTCAGAATAGCTTCATTGGCCATATCGTCCGGTATATCCTCACGGCATCCGGCATCAATACCTTTTTTCTTGACTGCGGAAACAAGGCTCGCGATGGCATCCTTTCTGAATTTATCCTTAGCCTTCATAGCTGCTATCATTGCATCCTGTAATTCTTTTAACTTCATGTTCTCACCTTTCCGGGAAGTTGTCCCTTTTCAAATAATCTGTTTATATCTTATTCCTGCGCAAAGCGTATGTCAACCATCCTGTCCTTACAATGTACATGTACGATGTAATCCTTCTACCACTTTCACGATATTTGGACAGTGTCCTATGATTTTAATATTTTTTCACAAAAGACCATTGTATTGTTTAATTTGCAAAGATTTTTTCACAGGCTCCCTTTATCCTATAAAAGTCTTAAAATTTCCGGACAGAAATAAGTAGTATTTCTTATCTTATCATCCTTCTTGAGAATTCCTTTTTCAACAAATTCATCTAGCATCTTGTACAGAGTTACTTTACTTCCTGGAACTATATCCTGAACTTGTTTTGCCTTAAACATCGGTCTTTTAAAAATCTCTTCAAGAAGAATTAAAGAATATTTAGCACTCATTTCTGTAATACACATTTCTTTGAATTTATTATATTTTTCCAATAAACTTTGTGCTTTTAATGTATTCAATTCTGCCTGCTGTACTACGCCCTCTAAAAAATACTTAATCCACGTTGCATAATCATTATTTTTAGATACAGCTGCCAGTTTTTCGAGATATAAACTTCTATCTTTTTCGAAATATGCACTCATATAAAATGTTGGTACCGGGAGCATATCGCGATAATATAAAAATAGCGGTATCAGAAGTCTTCCAATTCTTCCATTTCCATCCTTAAATGGATGTATCATTTCAAATTGGCAGTGGATAAGTGCCGCTTGAACTAAAATATCCACTTCCTCATAATGAATATAATTTTCCAGATTTGACATATATTCGGGAGTAAGTTCTGCCGGAAGCGGTGTAAATGTTATTTCGCTTGCATTCCCGATATAATTTTGTTCGGTTTTAAATTCTCCTGGGCTCTTACTTTGTCCTCTTACATTATCAAGAAGAATTTTATGCATTTCTTTGATTAGACGCGTACTCAAAGGCAGTTTGTGTCTTCCTTCTTCCGAATCGTCCGACATTCTCGCCAAATTATCTAATGCGTAATACAAGGCACTTCTATAATTTATTACTTCCTGCATTTCATCCTTAGAAACAGCTACCTCATTTCCAGCATCGTAGTTAACAAAATCTTCAATTGTTGCATGTGTTCCTTCCAGTTTTGATGAAATTACAGCCTCCTGCGATACTAAAGGAGATATCAATAACATCGGATTTATTGTATTTATCAAAAATCCTCTGTATGCCCCCATTGCATTATTTGCCTTTGATATTAATTTTATCATCTCAGGATCATATAGAGATGTTGCCACCTCGACTGGTAATTTTTCTGGAATATGCGGTTTCGGCACGTTATTATATATCTCCTCAAAATTCATTTAATTCACTACCTTTCACTTTTGTTATCCTTTTAAAATCTAAGCAATTCTTTTAATTATAGCTATTTTAGTTAATTAATTTAGTATTTTCTTTACAAGAATTGATTAGAGTTTAGATATTGCAAATTTGCTTTACTTACTATTTAATAAGTTCAAATATTTATGATATGCTTTACTTAGCAATCAGTAAGTTAAGCTATTATCGATTTTCTAAACTTATTATATTACTTATTTTATTTTTTTGCAATTTGATTTACTAATATCAAAACGAAAGGTTCTTATTATTATATGTAGCTCGTCATAATACTATGCAAATTATTTTTCTGGCACCGCTAGCCCAAGTTCTCCAAATTTATGCAAGAAAAAAGGAGCTTCCCTATACTTAGGAAAGCCCCATAAAATCTAGCTCTTTTGATACACTAATCAAAGATTACTCAATAACTGTTGCAACTCTTCCTGATCCTACTGTTCTACCACCTTCACGATACTTTAATCCCGTTTTATCTCATATTTTTTATGGTTTTCTCTCCAAAATACAGTGAAAAACGGCTGAATTGCACCACCTATTTTGATTTGCCTGATTTCTTGGCACCGTTTTGGCACCGGAGAATACTCAAACCGATTCTCTTCTGTAGATACTAGATACTTCTCTACCAACTTTATATTGCACCGGTAATTTTTAACTGTTATAATCGAAACATGGGTGCTACCATAACGGTAGGCGGTTAGTCCTTCTCCAGAGGGTTGCAGAGTGCCAGTGGCACTCGTTTTGCAACGACCGAAGTGAAACGGAGACCTGTGACCCTCTGATTACATAGAAACCTGTAAAGGAATCCAGTGGAAAGGAGGGCTAAGCCAATGAGTATTATTGACTTCATAGCAGTAGTGAGCTTCGGCTTAACCTGCTTTAGTATCGGATATACATTAGGCAAAGATAATCATAAACCACAAAAATAACCGCCCTGGTCTGGTAAACTAAGCGGTTATCTTTGATGATATTCTAAATAGTAAAACGGACTAACCGTCTATCGGTAGCACTCTTTTTCTATAATCATATTAGCACGCATCTGTGGAAATGTCAAAAATTTTCTTCTTTCTCAACTATATCTATTTCCATACATTTTTACAACCTATTTCAAGTGTTCCTCAAAAATTAATTCGAGTTCCTTATTCCCTCTCAAGAATTCATACTCTTTCTTATTTTCAATTTCCGAATACAATTCACGAACAAAATTTTTTCCAACTCCCGAAAAGGCTTTTCCCTGTGCAGTATCTTCATACCTGTAATACAAAGGGGATTGTGTCATATTCCAAGGCTTCTGTGATTCACTTAATAATTGCTTAATTAACTGAACACATTTTTCTACATCTTTTCGATATCCAGCAATCAGCAGATATGGCACTGTGTTGCCGTAATTCCATAGTCCAAACAACGATATCATGTGATCTGTAATCTCAGCAATTCTCTCTGCTTTATCATGGTTTCCTGTTTCTTCTTCCATTTCAATTAACTTATACAAGTAGCTTTGAATATTGACAACTGCCTGTAGCAGTTTCCCTTCCAGGAATAACGCAGCAGTGTCTGTTCCTTCCTGATGTGCTAATACACTTGTTTTCATAATCGTTGCATCAATTACAGTATCAGGAATTTTTTTCAAAAGGGCATTTGCTTCTTCATATTTCTCCATTTGGACATATTTTGTTGCAAGTATAAAAACGCTTGAATTTCTCACTCTTTCATCCTGACTGTCTGCTGTTCGTTCCAGCCACTCAATAATAGCTGTATTATATTCCATTCGTTCTTCGCCATTAAGATCTGACAAAGTCAAAGATCCGTTCAGAACGGTTGCGATCGTATATATTAATAAGTCGCAATGAGGATACTCCTGTATTTTACGAGATGCCATCTCGAAAGCCTCTGTAAAGCTGTCCAATGAAACTTCCGAAAGTTCATTCACAAATTGTCCAATCTCTTTTTCGGTCAATTCTTCACGAAACGAAAACAATTCATTCATATCAATTTTCAATAATCGTGCCAAAGCTGGAAGTAATGAGATATCCGGATATGTATTTCCCTTTTCCCATTTATTTACCGCAGGAGTAGAAACACCCAGATAATTTGCCACCTGTTCTTGTGTTAATCCCTCAGTTTTTCGATAGTTTTTTATCTGCTCACCAATACGCATTGTTCGCACCTCCTGTCCTTATTTCCATTATAGCGTTCCCAATACATGTTTACAATTGAGCCTTTGTTTACTTATTACTTTCTTTTTTTAACTTTCAATTAATTTTCTCTAATATTTATATCATCAGCAACAAACTGCCCACAAATTTAAGAACGGGCTACTAACCCTCAAACGACAGTGCATTACATTGCATCAGCTAAACCAACCTTGTTATCCTGAATCACCACTCCTTCATCTTCGCTTCATGCCTATTTTTCATAATTTGCAACTGGTATATAATGACAGGGATTAGAAAAATCACAGCAACTATGCCTAAAATAACAGACCGATTTACGGTAGCAAATGCCACGAGCATAAGCATTAATAAAAGCCAGGGATTTCGCAAATTACTGTAATAATTTGCCCTATCTTCATAGGACGTATGAAGTTCAAAAGGTTTTCCATCATTTTCTTTTTCTACAATCAGCAATTCCCTGTTAAATGTTGTAGTGTTTGTTGCAATACGACCGCCAATTTCAGCCCACGGACGCCAGCGAACTTTACCAACAGAATAATTAAGATTGATATTTTTATAGAATACGGAATATCCCATTTCTTCCAAGAAATCATGGTAATCTTCAGCATTAGCTTTTGATTTTTGTCCTATAAACTCCACGCAATATTGAACTTGACCTGGCTTACATTTTTCAAATTCATAGAGTAATTTTCCCGTTCGAATAAGGCGATAACCTTTTTCAGCCATCTTATTCAGCCAGTTTTTCTGTACCGTCAATAGCCCGCCAAAAAAACGATAACACTTTTTGCTCATAATGTACCTCCTACAATTCCGCTTGCAATACCTACAAGTTCACGAAGTCTGATAAGTTCTTTTTCAGCTATCTCCTTTCCTTTTACAGTGATAAGATACTCTTTTTTTCTACCTTCACTATCTCCGAAAAGCTCAATCCATCCCTTTTCCTGCATTGAATTTAATGCACCATATAAAGTGCCTGCTCCCAATGAAAGCCGCCCACCTGTTTTTTCTTCAATGAACTGCATGACAGCATATCCGTGTTTAGGTGAATAGAGTGAAAGCAAAATATAGAATGTCACTTCTGTGAGTGCACCACTTTTCACATTATCCCTCATAGCATCCCCTCCTTATTACGGTTACTGTAATAACTATATCAGTAACCGTAATAAAAATCAAGAGATGTGAAATAAATCTTAATAAGCCGGATAGTATTATACTTTTCCTGTTCAGTCCTTTACAACCAATACTTATATATAAAGTATTTCTCTCAACACCATTTCTTCTGCACTGGCTTTTATATTATTCATCAGCCTAACCCACTTCGTCTGGTTCTGTACCTTTAATTCTTCAGTTACACCCTGTTTTTCTGCCATCTGTTCCATAAGCATTTCCACCTGTTCTCTGCTCTCCTGATCAATCTGATTCAGGTGTTCCGTCAGCTTTCCAGTCAACAACAAATATTGATATTTTGCTAATCTGTGTTCCTTCAGAAACTGTTTTCGCAGCATTCCATATTTCCCATATATCGGTTTTTCTTCATTCAATACCAAATTCGGCAAATAATAATCTCCATGCAAAGTATAGCTTAATCCGTTCTTTTCATCATAAATGTGTGTTTCCATAATCTTATCTCTCCATTTCTCTATTTTTTGATTTAGTTTTCTTACGCTGCTGATTCTCCATCTCGCTTTTTTTCATTCCCCATGCCAATCTTTCATGAATATTTCCCTTCGGCATTTGCTCCATCCGTCGCTTTTCTTCCAGGACTTTCTCGTTTTGAATATCCTGCTGTACTGCTGTATCTACAGTTTCTATTCCAAGAACACGCACAACACGATCATACCTATCAGAAACACCTTGTAATATATCTTTTTCTTCTGACAATTTCTGATTGTCTTTACGTATATCATCCAGTTCTCTCTGAATAGCATTATATTTCTGTTTCACCTTTTGATATTTTTTCTTCCACCCTTCCACCTCTTTCGTGAGTTCTTTAACCTGAGCCGCCATTACAGCAACCTTATTCTTTATTTGAAGAAACAGTGGTTTAATTTTTTTGTCTCGATAGGTTACTGCCCGTTCTAGCGTGCCCGCCTCCGGCAGTAACATTTTAACTGTTCCATATTCTTTGATTTCTTTGCTCACACTATCCATAATCGGTTGTAGCTGTTCTCTGCGATCTTCCAGGCTTTTTAGTTCTTTTTCTGCGCTCCCTGCCTTTTGTTCTGCTTCTTGCTTCGCCTTGATTGCCTGTTCCTTATCGTCTTTTAAATTCTGGATATCTGCTCTGGATTCTGCAATTTGTGCTGTTAATTCTTCTTTTTCAGCAGTTAGATGCTCTTTTTCCTGCTCCAATTCCTGTACTTCCTTTTTCCGTTCTTTTTTCTTGAAGTTATAGACATCCAGATGTTCCTCATGAGTACCTTTCTGTTCCCATTCAATTCCATACTGCCTTGCAATCTCTGCCAGTACTTCTTTTTCATGATTTATCCACTGATTCAGCTCCGTATCATGCTTATTTCCACCTTGAAATCCAAGACCTTTTAATGCCTGTTTCAGCGAAACTCTGGTATCCATTCCTTTTCCTTTCCAGCCCGTCACATAAGGAATAAAGTCAATATGAAGATGTGGAGTAGCCTCATCCTGATGCAAATAGCAACTAAATACCCGAAGTGTCGGATTCCGTTTCTGGAAATCTTTTACATACTCATCCAGTACGTTTACAGCCAGATTTCCTGCTTCTGTTCCAACAGCCATATCTTCTCGGTTTCCAATCTGGAAAATCACTTCATGGAACAACTTTTCCTGTTTTCCCTGCCGGATTTTTTCATAGTAATTTGTAATCTTCCGGTCTTTTCTTTTCCCGGTATTGTATCTCTCCACAGCATCATCAAATAACTCTTTGTAAACTTCTTTCAGATTTTCATTCTGGTAACAAATATTTAATTGTACTCTGTCTGGGTCTACATTCTCTGCGAAAAACTCTCTCCTGTTATGAGCCAGAGAACCTTTCCCAATCATACCGCTAATTGTTCGTTTTATCATAATGTTTCTCACCTCTTTTCTAATCAAGTGCTAGATATGGCACATAATTTTTATTCACGCCAGTAATAGCGATATTAAGAAACTTTCGCCGGATACGGCGGTTTTGTTACTTTTGTCAAAAGTAACGCAAAAGCACTTTCGACAGCCGTACCGTCCATCAAAAGTACCCTTGCGCCCTGCCGGGGGCTATTCCTCCCGTTGGTCGGTTCACTCCTGCGTTACTTGTATGGCTGAATTATCCCGGTATCCTTGCCCGGATATATTCCAGATCACCACAATACGGTGTTCCTACAAGATACCATTCTCTTGCAGAATTCATTTCCATTCTAGTCTGAACCCATTCATCATCAAGCAACACTTCCAGGCATTCTCCACAGTGAAATCCTGTATCAATCCATAGATCTGATGATAATAATCCATATCTTTTGTTATAACTGTTATATCCTAATCTTCCTTCTCGCATTATGCCATTCTCCTTTCATTTAGCGTTTCCGCAGGGACGCCCTGAATCAGGGCTCCCTTTTGAAAATTCTCTTCTCCACCAACAAACTCCCGGCTACATCTTACCAGCTTTCTACTTGTCTGCTATCTACAGGTGCGTGACACGCTCCTGTAATAAAGTAGTCAGAAAGAACCTTTACCATCGAAAGTTCTCCGGTATTCCCCGTCTGTCCAGATATTCCTGCCGGAACTTTTCCCTTTCTTCTTCCGTTGGTGCTGTTTTGGATTTGCTATACACTTCACGATTCACCATTGCATCCAGTTTTTTCTCCAATCCCAACCGGATTATTTCTTCGCCATCGTAGTTATCCATCAAAAAATATTGCAGGAGTTGAAAAAATAACTCGTATGGAATCTGTACATTTTTATTTTGCATCTGTTCTCCTTTCAAGGTGGCAAGATTCCCTCTTCTTAAGAAATGGTAATCTTGCCATCTTCCATTTTTATTCTGGCAGCATCCAATACCATTGCTTTCCACGTTTTACAGAATCAATTTCAAGTTCCCGTTTGGCATTCCATAACGTTTTACTTTTTATTCCTCTGGTTTCGGCTTCTTCTGCAATTTTCTTTTGAGTCATTCCTCCATTTGCCAGTATTTCAAGGAGAAATTCTTTTGCTTTCCGACTTTTCTGCCCTCTGCCGTCTCCATTAAGAAGTTCATCGGCACTGATATCATATTCTCCAATCCATTCAAAGCCATTATTCTTATCCAGTCTGAATGCAATGGACGTTCCTTCCGGTGCAAGAGAACTCTTCGTATGACATACCACTCTTACTTCTGGTTCATCTTTCACTCGCCCGACAATCAGGACACTTCTTGCAGCAGCCTGAAAATCAATGGAGCCAAGTCCTCGATAAGAAGATTTGCCGTTACTGTTTTTGTTCATATGACCGATTAAAATGACTGCACAGTGATATTTTTCTGCCAGCACTGCGACACGCTTCATCAATGGCCTGATCTCATTTGCCCTGTGCATGTCTACCTCTGCTCCCAGGAATCCCTGAATCGGATCAAGAACAACCATTTTGGCTTTTGTCTGCACGATTGCTTCTTCTAATCTGGCATCTGCCATTGTCAGTGGCTGGTCACTGTCATCAATCACCAGCACCCTCGAACAATCTGCACCTGCAGCAAGTAATCTGGGTTTGATAGTATCTCCTAGACCATCTTCCGCTGTCTGATAAATCACATTTACAGGTGACATAGAAGACTGTTCCTGAATATTATCTTTGGCATCTAGATCTTCATTCTCACTACCGACTTCATCACTTCGTTTTTCTTTTGTTGTATCAGTAACAGGAAGAATCGGCTCTCCTCTGGTCAGTTTTGCAATAATCTGAAGTACCATTGTTGTCTTTCCTTCTCCTGGATCTCCCTGTATAATGGTCACTTTTCCATAAGGAATAAACGGATAAAGCAGCCATTCTACCTGTTCCACCTCTACTGAATCCATATTGATCAGTTTCAGTTTTGGTTCTATTCTGCAATTCTTAATTTTGTTTTTTTCATTCATATTCATTCCATCATCTCCTCCTGCCCTTCCGGGCAAGTCTCTGATGAACAGATATTCGGGAATTGTCGTATTTCTCGATTCGTGATATACTGAATCTGCCAAGATGGTATATCAGTTAATCTGATTATCAGAGAACTTGCTCAGATTATTTATCTGGGCTTTTTCTTTTGCCTTTTCAACATTCATCTCTTTCTTCTCCCAATCCGGTAACTGCATTTTCATTATCCAGCAGATTTGCAATCTTCCTCTGCTGATTTGGATAAAGATGTCCATAAGTATTCAATGTGATACGAATATCTTTATGACCCAATCTGTCCCGGATCAGTAACGGTTCTACACCTTTCTCAATGAGATAAGCCACATGACTGTGTCTGAGATCATGCACTCGGATTTTCTTTACTCCTGCCAGTTCAATCTGCCGTTTCATCTTATGCTGTACCGCTTCCTGAACAACTGGAAACAATCTTTCTGTATCCGGCATTCCGTAGTGACCATCTACAAATTCCTTAATTTCCTCTTTCAAAAATTCTGGAATTTCGATTGTTCGAAAGGACTGTTTTGTTTTTGGTTCTGTGATAATATCCTGCATTCCTGTTCGGTAATAAGTCTTATTGATACTAAGCTGATTCTTTTCAAAATTGATATCAGCTTTTGTAATCGCAAGCAGCTCCCCAATCCTGCACCCAGTCCAGAACAGCATCTCAAATATAAGATAATATCTTGTTCCCGGCTCCATTGTCTGTATAAACTGTTTGTACTCGTCCAGTGTCCAGAAGTTCAAACTTCTCGAATCCGAATTTCCCATTCGTTTCACTTTCTTGCATGGATTAACTGGCAAATCATATATTTTAGCTGCATGTGTAAACAGACTGGTCAACTGATTCTGAATCATTCTCAGATAAGAATCTGAATATCCTTTTTTCTGAATTTCATTCTGCCACTGAATAATCTGTGAAGCCTTGATCTCACTCATCATCTGATTTCCAAAGTATGGAACGATATGCTGTTGCATCATATATCTTTTATTTTTGATTGTTCGATCTTTTAGGTCATTCTGTTTGTCTGAAAAATAAATCTCAATAAAATCGCTCAGTTTCATATCCATACTTCGCTCAGTGCTCAACTTTTTACTTCGTTCAAACTCCAATGCTTCTCGCTTTGTTTCAAATCCACGCTTTCTGCGTTTTTTCTTCTCACCCATAACATTTGTCTCAAACCACTGGGCTGTCCATTTTTTTGTGTCTTTTTCTCTGTAAGCCATATTAATCCTCCTTAATTTCCTGCTATTTCATAGCCATACATCTTTTTTGCCCAAAACGCCTTTGGTATTCTTCCAGCCATCGTAATATATCCCTGTGCAGCCAGTTCCTTATTCATAGCTTTCACCAGTTTATAAGCATAAGATTTTGAGCAGTTTAATTCCTGTGCCACTTCATCAGCACTCATCATATAATTGTAGCTTGCCATACTGCATCCTCCTTTCCTCTCCAGATACAGAATACGTTTACTGTATTTCTATATCTGTACGATTTTCGTAAATTGATAATATCATGTATTTATTTCATTGTCAATATTTCGTAAACATATTTTTACGAACTTCGTATATTATTTTCTCTTTATTTTATTCCAGGTCTGTGCTATGATATTCTATAGATTTATGTTTTTCGTAATTTTGCAATATATGAAAAAGGAGGATTCTATGGGTGACGGTAAAAATTTAAAGAAATATCTTGATGAAAAAGGCACAAATGTCCGTAAAATTGCAAAGGCAACCGGAATCAGTGCCACAACCTTATATTCAATTATTCAAAAAGATTCCAATATTCGATTTGATTTTGCTTTAAGACTTGCAAATGAATTACAAATTGATGTGAATGAGATATGTTCTGCCAGTCCATTTTCTGGCACAATTAAGGAAGAAGAGATTTATCCTACACTTCCAGACGGTTTGAACGGAGCATTAGACGCAAGCCGTGTAAAGACTTATTTAAAAAATTCTATGTACCCGTTGATGTATCTTTTCGGTAAGAACAGTATGCCTGATGTAGATAATCTGCTCACATCGTTCTATCAGCTTGATGATGAAGCCAGACAGGAAGTTGTGGAAACGATCCGTCTGAAACTGCAATATCATCGTGATCCGGAACGTGCTGAACAGATCAAACAGATCAAAGGCTGGTAAAAAAATTACTCCTGTGAATAGCAAATATTCGCAGGAGTTTCTTTTTGGCACCGTTTTGGCACCGCTAGACTGATTTTTCAATTTTAAATTTATCCGTATTTCATCTTTCTGATAAACGTTTCACTGTTTCTAATCTGATAATTTTACAAACAATTCTTTTCTTAGAGTACAGAAAAACCCCAGAAACACAAGGTTTCTGGGGTATCTTACGTTTGGACACAACGTTATCTTACGATAACAAATCTATATTCAGATTGTATTACTCGATGATTGTAGCAACACGTCCTGATCCTACAGTACGTCCACCTTCACGGATAGCGAATGTAAGACCCTGCTCCATAGCGATTGGGTGGATGAGCTCGATTGTCATCTCTACGTTATCGCCAGGCATGCACATCTCTGTACCAGCTGGAAGCTCGCAAACACCTGTTACGTCAGTTGTTCTGAAATAGAACTGTGGACGATAGTTGTTGAAGAATGGAGTATGACGTCCACCCTCGTCCTTAGTAAGAACGTAAACCTGAGCTGTAAATTTCTTATGGCATGTTACTGTACCCGGTTTAGCAAGAACCTGTCCACGTACGATCTGGTCACGGTTGATACCACGAAGGAGTGCACCGATGTTATCACCAGCCATAGCTTCATCAAGCTGCTTTCTGAACATCTCGATACCAGTAACAACTGTCTTCTGAACATCATCCTTAACACCAAGGATTTCAAGTTCATCATTGAGGTGAAGTGTACCTCTCTCAACTCTACCTGTAGCAACAGTACCACGACCTGTGATTGTGAATACGTCCTCTACTGGCATAAGGAAAGGCTTATCTGTATCTCTGACTGGGTCAGGAATATACTCATCAACTGTGTGCATAAGCTCAAGAATCTTGTCGCCCCACTCGCTGTTAGGATCTTCAAGAGCCTTAAGAGCTGAACCCTTAATGATTGGGCATCCTGTGAAGCCATACTCTTCAAGCTGCTCTGTAACTTCCATCTCTACGAGTTCGATAAGTTCTTCATCATCAACCATATCGCACTTGTTAAGGAATACTACGATATAAGGAACGCCTACCTGACGAGCAAGAAGGATGTGCTCCTTTGTCTGAGCCATAACACCATCAGTAGCAGCAACAACGAGGATAGCACCATCCATCTGTGCAGCACCTGTGATCATGTTCTTTACATAGTCAGCATGGCCTGGGCAGTCAACGTGTGCGTAATGTCTCTTCTCTGTCTCATACTCAACGTGAGCAGTAGAAATTGTGATTCCTCTTTCTCTCTCTTCTGGAGCCTTATCGATATTTTCGAATGCAACAGCTTCACCTGTTCCAAGTCTAGCGTTAAGAGTCTTGGTAATAGCAGCTGTAAGAGTTGTTTTACCATGGTCAACGTGTCCGATTGTACCAATGTTACAATGTGGTTTGTTTCTTTCAAATTTAGCTTTAGCCATTTTTTAAAAATCCTCCTTAAATTTTCCCTCTTCCGGGTTGTCTTTTTAAATTAGCTTTAATAATTATATTTCATATCCGAAATATTTTCAATATTTATTTTGCTTTTGCAGCAATAACTTTATCCTGTACGCTCTTTGGTACCTGCTCATATCTCTCGAAGAACATTGAGTAGTTACCACGGCCCTGTGTTGATGAACGAAGTTCTGTTGAGTAACCGAACATCTCTGCAAGCGGAACAAGTGCTTTAACCATCTTACCGCCACCGATGTCTTCCATACCCTGAACCTGTCCACGCTTAGCGTTAAGGCTTCCGATTACATCGCCCATGTATTCCTCAGGCATTGTAACTTCAACTTTCATGATAGGCTCAAGAAGTACCGGGCTTCCC
>OGOB01000041.1_pt1 | contig 101545 bp, 141 predicted proteins | sample 1573611 | NCBI WGS metagenome assembly OGOB01 (sample SAMEA2582016, study PRJEB24529) | metagenome | biome: Human gut stool | place: China | collected 2011 | reverse complement strand
AATCAAGGTGCCAATAATTACCAGGAATTTGTATAGATATCTTTACTCCACAATTTGATTGCGCGCCCTATTTACCACCGCACTTTACATATTTACTATCGAAATCATAATTGCCAATTGGTATTTGCTGGCACTGTATAGATGCTCCTGTATGTATTCCGTATCTATTGTATAATTGATAACAATAACTTACAACACCAAATTCTATCTTTCCTGGTACATACTCTTCAAATACCGGCGGCTTGCAAATAGCCTCTGGATAAGACAAACATTTGTTAAGATCATCGTATATTAAAGAATCACCTCTATTTATATTAAAAACCATTATCGGATGCTTAGAGTCAGCCAAGTATAGTTTGATATTGTTTTCGCTCTCATAATTAAGCTAAATATCAAATACATCTGGATATCTCTCTCCTTCATCTAATGGTAATAATTGCGCATCTACAACAAGTTTGCTATTCTATATATCATTGAAGTCCTAGTCGTGCACTGTTCCGCCTATCGCATTTTTAAAACTATAGATCTTAAGTCTATTTTCATTTTCATCAATGCAAACAAATACTCCATAATCTCTTATCGAACCAGTAGCAACAACTTTGTTACCCTCGCCAGCAAATGATCCAGCTAGCTTTACGCCCTAGACCGGCATTAATGATCCATGTCTATTATCTCTGCCTTCTCCACCTCTATATGACGATATTTTTATATTCCTAGCGTCAATATACTGGTTTGTTGCAACAACAGAGAGATCATCATCACTATTTAATCCTCCTGCAAAACTATTAATTTGTGGTTCAGTATTAGTATCCATAGCAATAATCGTTAAAGTTTAACTATTTCTTTCCGGTGTTATTGAAGAAGTTCTCATCATCATCCCACTCTGGTATAAGCTTAGTCCATTCATTCTTTATTGAAGACATTTCGCTTTCATTAGGCATCATGGCTTCTGCATATGCCTGGTTTCTATAAAAGTTCCACTGCTACTGCATATAAAAATACGTATTCTAGTTAAATCTTACTTTACCTCCAAGCTAACCTTTTAAGAACTTAGGAAAGTTAAGCTTCATCATTACGTACCAATATATCGCTTCTTGGTATGAAGCTAAATCTGGGATAAGAGGATAACCTCTTTCATCAGTAGCAATTGCTTTATACGAAAGTTTTACAAATCCCTTATCTTTGTTAAATACTATCCAACCAGGTTTAATCCAATATGTTGGCTCGTTAACATTTTTGTTGTTTAATACGTTTAATACAGCTGTTGAACCATTAATACCTAACAACTAAGATCTATGTGTTATTAAAGGCTATCTAGGTGGCTGTTGTGGAGTATAACTAGGATCATTATGAGCGTTTGCTTTTAGTTTAAATGAACTTTCATCCTTCCTTGCCTACATCCAATTTGTACCGTCTACAGAATACGCTACAGATGTAAGAGATTCTAGATCATCTGGTATAGGTATTTGGTTCTCGTGTATCTCAAATATAGGAATACAATCATCTCCAGACTCCTTCTACGCATACTATACTGGTGCACCTATTTTTTCAACAGCTTCGAATATCCATTCACGTATATCTGTAACCCGAATATTCTTTTCAGACATATCTGCATCAGCCATTATTTTGGCTATAACAGATTCACATTTTGTATACTTGAATATCATTTATGTTTATATAATCTTGTTTATTGAATATAAGTTGTGCTAGATGCCTTTTATTATCTCTTACAAACTGTATCTGATACATATATCTTTTTGGAAATGTTCTAGGTATCTTTGTCCAGTATAATCTGTATTTGTATCCATTAGAATGCTCGTTTAGGTGATATATCTTCTTACCTTCTTCTTTAGATGTTTTATAATCTACAGATAACGACTTTGGTGTATATGACTTTGGTTTATATTTTACTATACATATACTACCTAATCCATATGGCATTTTAAATAGCTGTGAGCGCTCTAAAATCTCATCCTTTACAACTTTATTAAACTCGTCCAATATGCGTTTATATCGCAAATATGGGACGTTCTCATTGATTTTATTATACGCTCTATATATGTCTAAGATCGTATAACTCTTTTTATTCTTCCTTATCTTGAGGACCATTTGGTTTTACACTAGCTAATGTTGAATTGTTACTATCATCACTAGGTCTCTTAATCATAAATGCAAGCTCATTTGTAAGTATAGCTTTCTTTATGTCAGGGATCATCCAGCCTGGTATTGTTATATCATCTTCGATATCAGCGGTTTTAGATTCATCTATATATCCTGTAATATATACATAGTTTATTGAATCTACATCACCTTCTACGTAAATATATCCATCATCAAACCAGCATACAGGCTCTGCGTAAGTGTATCTTCTAAAGTTATGATAATGCTTTCTAAGCTTATGCATATACTGTATAACGCAACTATTCTTATCACATACACTAACTATATCATCAGCGCTTTTATTTACTGTATATATTTTATCTTTTGTACGCTTAATTGTATCACGGCAGCAATCTTCACAATCTATGTTCTTTTCTGTTTTATCTACAATAAGTTCAATCGGTCCAATAGTTGACTACAATGAATCATCTGGTTCGTTTTCGTCATTTTCTTTATCTTGTTCCTCTTTCTTCTTTTGTAAATAAGTCTTATATTGTATTATCCAAGACGCTACCTAATCCCTTGAAAGATCCTCACTTTCACTTATATTGTTATTGCGAACAATAAGGAGAATATCATCTATTAATGTTCTAAGTGAAAAGTAATTCATATTGCTTCTATTATTTTAATACTATCTTCTTTAAGTAAATCATTTGTATTGTGTATCTTATACTTGTATACATCCTTCTTCTTCCAATCGAATGTTATAAGTCTCTTAAAGAAGTTCTTCTTATTCTTATATTCTCTATGTTTATAGACGTAGAGGTACTATGTATTCTATACATCAAGCTTAATATTAACACTATCTTTACCGATTGTATAGTATACTTTAGTTAGAGGGTTGTACTATAGACTGTCTTTATAAGTAGAGTCTTTAATAATTGTTATAATATCACCCCCTACCCCCTTACTTTTATTAACGTTTAATATCTACTTTTGAGTTGCTGCTACCTGTATTTCGTTCTTTTTAACCTTCTGTATCTTTCTAATAGAATCTATCTACTATACAAGTTTGTCGTTATATTCTGACAACTTTTTTACATCTAGTCTTAAAACACCAGAAGCCTACTAGGCACCATATAAGGCATCCTAATAGGCTTCGATGTTATTATTAGCCATTTTAAGCTCCTCTGAGAGCCTATTAGCTTTGTTGTGGTAGAATATACCAGATGCTAAGCAAAAGGCCATTAGAAGCCCTAAAACAGCGTTAAGCAGCAGCTTGTAGTTCTTCTTTATTGTTTGAATTAGCTGCTTCATTATTTGTTAAATATTCTTTTAAATATGTTCTCATTTCTCCAAACTTGCCTTGTATATAAATAGATACTCCATAGATACTAGCAGAATAAACTAATGTTTGGGCTACAAACCCTAGTACTCCTGTGGAAATTTCACCCTATTGTAAATACTATATCCAAGTTAGAGCTTGACCGCTTAAAAACGCGAGACATGCGGTTGTATACTAAATTTTCTCACGCCATGTTCCTGTTATCTTGCTCATTTAATCTCAATTGTTACCTTTCCTTTGGCGCAAGCGTCCTTTATAATTGGACAAAACTTCGCTATGGTAGCTTTTGAGTTAAGGACCATTCCAACCTTTTTATTTTCACCAAGCAGTAAACAACCTTCGGTGTGGTCACTTGAATTTCCGGAATGTATGCGAATACCTTCAAACGAAGGAACATTCATAAGCTGTGGTGTATATTTCTTGAATCTAGGTGAATACGTCCACTTAATCTCGTACGTACCGTACGGAATAGCAGTTTTTCCTTTAATCTTTTTCTCTCCGTTATCAAACTTGCCGTCTTTATTAAGATCTCTCACGGTATCCTCTAGTGTATCGCAGAAATACTTATCGTCTATATACAGCTTGCCAATTGTATATGCTGGTTTCAAAGCTATTCTCTTTAATGTTAGTTTCATTTTGCTTGAGCTTTATAAACGCCTTTTGCTGTTATATTATAACTTGTAGAATCATCTTGGTCTTTACGAAGATACTTCTAATCATTAGTTACTGCTGTAGGAAGATTATTAACTGTTTTTGTTAAGGATTTTAATGATGTCTCCAAGGTAGAAACCCTTGTTGTTAATGCATTGAGATCAGATATTAGAGCAAATTTAGCTTTTATTTTAGACCAGAGCGTATCTAGTCCAGTTTTACTAAGTACTTCCATTGATTATGTCTTTTTATCCCTATTATTAATCACTTTACTTCTATATTGTTAATACATTTTGTTCAAGTTCAATAGTATTAATTTCTGCATACTTTTCTTCTGTGTAATTATTCGCTGTACTTTCAAATACTACTCTAGGTATTACTGTATTACTTATATCAAAATTCATATCTTTAATAACATCTGTCAAAGGAGTGCTTGATTCAATTTTATAAGGAAGCTAATTTATTTGCGTTCTATAACTACCGATCATAGTATAATTATAGTTTCCTTTTTGCTAAATACGTGGTTTTATATAAACTATACTATTTTTATCAAAATAGTTAGGCAGATCTATTGAGTCTATACTAATTGAGAAATTAATATTTTTACCATCATTTGTAAATTGTACATTACTATACGATGGATTGCATTCTACTGGACTCAAAACTGCTCCTTTATGCCATTTGCCAACATTGTTCTTATTTGTATCAAATGCGAAAGCCCCACTATCTAAATAATATGTGAATTTAGCGCTAAGCGTATATCCATCTTTTACATTATGTCCATACTTGGAGTTTCGTATTCCATTAGCATAACATAACGCCGGCTCTGATTGATCCTTAATTTTTGTATATCCAGTTAATATAAACGTCTTATCCTCAGTTGCCTTAACAGTTGCATCTTCTGAGTCTTTGTTATAAACACTATATGATAAAGTTATATTTTCCGTTTCTTTTTCAAGATACCAATTTGTATAAAGGTGACACTATATACTAATTGCGCCATTATTATCAGTTAGTGATTGCAATATGGTTTTACCAGCGATGGAAGACTAATCGTCTCTATGTTCGTTTAAGTACTTAGATATATTCTTAAAGTCTATAAATGCATATTCATTTCCTTTACGCGTATTATCACCAGCAAAGTATAATATGTTTTTATACTCATTTATAATAATGCCCCAGAATCCTGCGTAATTATCATATCTATCGGCCTTGAGATTAAGATTTACAAAAGTTGCCTAGTCCAAATCTATGCCTTTATCCCAGTTGTATGTAAACATTACAGCATCTCCATAAATGATCTATATACCTTTTCTTTCTTGAATAAGATTTATATGACAAAAAACTGTTTCATCTTCTACATTATATACCTAGAAGCCTATTGTTTTTTGTGACTCATAGCTTGTGTTTTCTTCTATAGGGAAACAGTCTACACGTCCAAGACCAGGTGTTGTATTGCGATTAGATATAGAGAAGTTATCACTACCAGACGAGTTATGTTTTAGACTATATCCTGTCTATTCTGTAGCAACAACCTCACCACGTTCGTTTATCTTCTATTTATAAGAACGTACATAGAAAGTCTTTTTAGAAGACTAAGAGTATTGATCGTTTTGCCAAACTAACTATATTCTATCAGTTAATAACGTATCTAGTTTATAACCTACTTTTATAAAATATTTATAAGTAAATACTTCCTCTCTACCATCCTGTGTGCATTTAATAGAAACTGACGTATTGTTCTTAGTTATAACTTCAGTCCATGTTTTCTACTATAATGATGTATTAGCTTCCGCTGTTATCTATTCAGTTGTTGTAGTCTAATCAAACTGCTGATTATTATTGTCATTATACTACCAAGTATACCAAGTGGTTACAGAAACACTTTGTGTTCCACCAGCTGCTTCAAAATGCAAAGATGTAGGATCTGCAGAGATACCCCAAACTTTAACATTAGCTTCTTGAGTGTATGACCACTATAACTATTTGTTTGAGCCCTACTGTACAAGTTGACCGCTCTGCGTTATAGCCTTGTCACTATAATTGTATCCAGATGGTCTTCCTATTTGTCCAGAATACTAAACATTCTCTTTCTTAACTGTGCCGAATGTACCAGTTTTAGTTCTATAAGAAGTTATACCATTTAATGTAAGGTCGTCAGCATGCTTGATTTCTTGACCATTTGCGTAATACTATCTATTCCATGATGTTCCCGTGCTAGATCCGCCGTTTGTATCACTTATGTTGTACTAAAATACATATGTCCATTCTTTAGGGAACTATTCTGCCCTTCCAGGTTGAGTCCACGTTATTTTTGCCGTAGGAGTGTCAGACTAATTGTTGTTGTAATGATATGTTTTGCTGCCACTCTTTTGATCCTAGGTTGAATTAGATTCTATAACTATAGTGTCAGTTATATCTCCAATCTTCTTTTCTGTTCCATAAGTACCAGTTAAACCATAAGATCCAGTTACATTTATAGTTCCTCCGTCAACAGATATCTATGAGCTTTCTGGCTGCACTCTAATCCATCTATGCTATTTGTCATCAGGGAACTATTCCTACTTATTAGGCTGAGTCCAAGAAACTTCAGCAGTAGGTCTCTGGGACTAATCGTTATTATAATAATACGTCTTACTGCCACTCTTAGTCGAAGGTGTTGAGTTTGCATCTGCAGTTATAGTATCAGCTATATCTCCAACTTTTTTTCTTGTACCAAGCGTTCCAGTCAATCCATACGAACCAGTTATTTTTACAGAGCCTCCATCAGCTGGGAATGTAAATTGTATTGGAGAAACTTCTATCCATCTATGTTCTAAATCATCTGGAAATGTTTCAATATCTTCACATTCAAAGAAACATATAAACTCGTTACCAAACTCAGTAGATGGGACAATAGAAGTTAACTTTTTGTTGGCAGTGTCAAGCAATTTACCAATATCACTCTTAGTAGCGAGTTCTCCTCCAATATTTGTAGTTCCTTGTACAAACGTTCCGTTCACAATAGCCTTAGCCTCTTCAATAGAGAGGTATTCATAATTATGTTTATAAATTGACTCTTCCATAAATACCTCCTCTATTAAGATATTACATTTTTATAAGCTGCGTTAACCTTAATCTTTTTGCCATCTTTAGGAATAATATATTCTTTTCCACTTGACTACCACAAAGAATCACCATTGTACTCCTTAAGAATTGACTCTTTAAGATCCTGCAACAGCTATGTAACTTCTGCCTTGCTATATGTCTAGCTCTTAGTATATACCTCATTCTTTGTATAAGATGTATTCTGAGTAATACTTTTAATATACTCGTTAATAGTTGTGTTGCTATTAATAACCTAATCAATAGCAGATGTAATCCATTTGCCATTGCTATAGATGAGTATATTATTCTCAGATGAGGCAGGGAGAACATGCTGCAACATATCATTTACAAGGCCAACTGTAAGTACGTCTGTACTAGCCTAACCTGATGGTGATGTAGCAAGTCTAACACTTCCATATTTATCTGTAGTGGCATTAGGAACATCAAGAGTACCACTAACTGAAAGGTTGTTAAGGATAGTATCTCCATCAACTCTGAATGATCCACCATTCTCTACCTTTAACAAGTTGTGCACTACAAGATTATTAGTATCAATATTAAGTGCCTGGAATGTACCCATAACCTCAATATCGTTTGTAATAATCTTATGGTCTACAACTAATCCATTAGGGGTTCCATGAGCTCTAATAGTACCGTTGAATGTAGCCTAATCCTAGAATTTTGAAGAGCCTTTTACAGAAAGAGATTTCTCTACATCCATATTGCCCTGGAATGTAGAGTCTCCTGTAAATACGGCAGATTCAAATGTAGGATTCTTGGCAAACTTTGTAAAGGCGTCACGCATAGATCTATTTACAGCTGTCTGGTTCTTTCTGTAATAAGAGTCCCAGATTTGCTCAGCATCAGCTACAACATTCTCTGTGGTGACATTTACAAGCTTACCATATATTTTAATATCTTCTTTCTTTGCTTCCATAATTATTAAGCTTCAAGTTTAATATAGAAAATATCTCCACCAGACTTAGTATTAGCACTCATTGGGTTAGGACAGCAATAATAATACTTACTATCATTCAACTTCTGCTGATACTTTGTGAGGGGTACATATATAGCTGAGTTAAGATCTGTTGTACCATTATCTGTGATGTTTGCAGCATAAGCAATAGGTCTACGTGTAACAATCCAAAGATACTGTCCATCTCTTGCATTCTCTACCTGTACAGGCTTTGTAAGATCATCAACTCTCTTAAGATCATCTGTATTAACAGCCTCCACGCCTGTAGCTGTATAATACTCCTGACTCTTATCCTCATATGACTGGTCGGTTCTGTTAAAGCCAACCTCTGTATCATCTTCAACATTAGCAGCAAATGGTCTAACTGGGAGATAACCGATATAGTCATAATCACCACCAACTACAGTTACATTAAATCCGGTTGTAATATCATTATTCTTAGCTTTTACAGTTACGTAAGTACTGTTTGTATTCTCCTGATTAATAGCTCTAATTATACCAGTCTCTTCCTCAATTGATATAACACTAGACTTTGTGGCAACAAACTGAAGTTTCTCATAAGGCCAATTGCCAGGAGTGTATTCGAGTACAGAACCATTTTCAAGCTCTACCTCTATGATGTAATAATGATCTTTCTTATCCTACTCGCCAAGTCTAATCTGATTACCACCATACAAATACAAGTCGTGAGTCTTTACTCTTATGTCAATAATATTCTTATTAAGAATATCGTCCTTATCTACATCAAGAGTGATATCGCCACTAGCACCTGTATTGTCGTCAACAAGCATAAGCACTTCACCATAATCCATTGTGTATGTATGAAGATCGGTCTTACCCCAACCTGGTTCGTACATCTCTGCTACAACTACAAGTTTATATACTCCACAGAAAAGCTGATCCTTAGCAGGGAAGTAGCACTGAATGCTGTTAGCCTTAGGAAGAACCTTAGAATATGCTGTATAGCAGAACTTACCGTCATAGCCAGCAAGTACTCTATCAAACGGCTTGCAATATGCAGGTGGAATACAAGGAGCTCCTGCGCAAGGATTGCATCCTCTACCACTTAATCTACAGTCGTGATGATATGGTCTACCACAACATGGCTCTACATGATATGAAGGGCAACCGCATCTATTAAAGCAAGGATGACCATACATATGTGGGTCATTGCAACATGTTTCGCCAGTATAAAAGTCTGCTACAGATGTGTTTATTAAATAACAAGCTAATTTCTTAATACTAGCCTAATCGTATGTTCTAGGGCCACGAAGAGTTAGATTTAATCTAATATCGTTTCCAATTCTAATCTTTTGCATATTATAATATGTTTAAAAACAAAAAACCGAGATAGGGTAAGAACCCCACCCCGGTATTTAAATTAATACTTTGTACCGTCGTACGCAGTTGAGTTGCTAACTGGGTTAGCGATGTTCTGACGAGTAGCAACCATCTTGCCCAACTTAGCCAAGAGACCATCACCGATCTCTGCAGCACCAATCTCGGCACCATTGTTAGAAGCATAGATTTCTACTGTCTGCTTTGTTCTACGCCAGAGATCGTCAGCTGTATGATACTGGTTCTCGAACTCGATAGTAATACCACCGTAATGGTTGTCAATGTTTGTAACCATATTAGGCTGTGGGTCGTACCAGCAGCAACGGTGAAGTACACCCTGGTAGTCAAATGCTGAACGCTCGCGATCACGTACAAGCTTTGCTGATGCAGGATAAGTTACACCCTCCTGCTTAACGAACTTAACACCAAGATCATACTTGTTATTAGCTGCCCAACCTGGAGCCTGTGGATTCATCCAATAAGCATTTGCATCAAAGCGAACCTTTGCATAAACATTCTCTGTTACAGCCTGCTCATCATCGTCATACTTCATTGCCTCAAGCACGAGCTTAGTGCCATCAATCTTTGCGTATACACGCTGACGCTTTGAAGCGCGTACGATATCCTTAACAAGACCCTGCATGATATTCTGAATACCATCACCAGGCATTGTTACATAGCTGTAAGACTCAGTCCACTTACGATAACGCGTAGGCATATCCTTGAAGGTAAGGCGAAGTACTACAGGACAACCACCTGCTGAAAGGATATCCAAAGTCTCTGCAGGAATTGTAGAGAAATCAATTGAGATTGTATCCTCTGTATCCTCCTTGTAATCGAGCTTTGTAATAGACTTAATATCTGCTGCATTGATAATATTAGACCACTTAACAACGGGAATGTATGTTACATTACCCATCTTGTCGGCCTTCTGGAAACTATCACTAGTTACAACGCCGATCTTAAATCTATCGCAGTTCTCGTCAACTGCATAAATATCCTCGATATTTGAGCCATCTTGAGCAGCTGCATCGCAATTCATAAATACGAGCTTACCAACCAACTCTTTAAGATCACCCTTCTTCTGCTTGCCTGCAAGCTCTTCCTTTGTAGCGAGTGTATCACCACCCTTATTTGATACCAATACGGTATTTACATATGTAATCATAATATATTAATTTTTTCTACTCACCCTAATTAATTACACTGGACCTAACCAGCTGGGCTTTCCGCGTTAAAATTATTCTTATCTTATTCTTGAGTACTAACTTCCTGAGTAATAGTACGGTATCTTTCATCTTTCTTGTTTTCAAGATACATCTGTGCTGCTATTTTAATTATCTCAGGCATTATAATATCCTCGAAATCCTCGTACTCACCATAAGGATTATCAAGTGTTATTTCTGTAGGCTTTCTGAGATAACCTAAAGAATATTTGCTAATCTTATATTGTTTATCTGTAAGCAACATGCATCCATTAGAGTTTCTTACACGTAGAGGTCTAGCTCTATGAAATCTGTAATGGAAATCTGTAAGACTGTTGTTAACTCTATACATAAAACTATCCTGCGTACATTCAAACGTACATGTATTGATTTTATTTTCTCCATCAAGGTCGCTTATTACGACGTCCTCATTGAGTGAGAACATGAAGTCTTCCGGATAGATTATTGTATAAGATGTATATGACGGCTGATTTTCGTCTACAATCATACTTCTGCGTGTATAAGTTTTCTATTTGTATAACTTAATAAGATCTGTTCTACGTTTTTCATTTTGTTCATACGAAGTTCCGTGAATAAGATCGCTATTAAATCTAAGTTTAATGAATTTGCAAACAGCCTAATTGAGCCAGAATAAAGATTCGTCAGTAGATGGTTTGTCTAGCTGGCTATCAAATTTATTTATCTCTCTTTCTAGCCCTACTAAAATATCTATATTCCTCATTACTCAGCCTCCTACTATTTTGGTTGTGATTTCTATTTAGAATTACCATAAGCAAGCTTTAGTTTATACTGAGTCAAATACATGTCTACAGCACCTGATACGAGCTCTTCAAAACATGAATACGGAAGCGAACAATAACTATGTACAGCTCCAGCAGACTGGTCGTTATCATCAAACTTTAATACATTGAATGCATTAGGCTGGCAGTAGTATGTAAGATCTACACTTTCTATCTATGTATATGTATCAGATATAACTTTAAACTAGTTACTTGTATAACTAGTATTTTCGAATATAACTAATGGATTCTTTATGATTCCTTTATAGTTGTAATATGCATTGATTACATTGTCTACATCTTCTTGCTTAATAAGTATATTTGGTGTAATTACACCATCTTCTAAAGTCTTATCACTTTTATAATTTTTTGTAACGATGCTTTCAGATCTTACGTACATTGCGTAATCTTCTGGCAGTTTATACAAACCTTCATCATTTGATGTCTTTATATTAACTCGTCTAATTAACGATCTGCTAACATCGCTTATTCTTTTAGCTCGTCTAGTACCACGTTGAAAATCATCTTCGTTAGAATACAATACTTTTACATACTGTGTCTAGAACTCGCTTAAGAATGAATATATCGTATCGGTACTAAGTTTCTACTCTGTCGCAAACTAAGGATACACTTCGATTAGTCTGCGCTCAAACTCAATACCAAGTTTTCTTGTTTCTTCTCTTGTCATGATTCAAGTGGTCTAGTATTAGCTTTAGTAGTAAGTCTACTAGATTCTACAATCTCGGTAGACATAATGATTGCCAAATTAATTAATTCTTCCGCCATGCTATCAGATAACTCGAATTTAGTCTATCCGAAATCATAGTCGTTTACTGATAGTCCTTGTCCGACAGCAAATTTTGCAGGATGTTTAATATATGTAAACTCAGCTGTTGACTGAGCTCCATTATATTGTACATCCATTGGATCTACATATATCACAACATTGTTGTTCTCTATACATCCTACAGGCTATTCAATCCAAGGTAGGTTTGATTTTGTAACCTTAAATTTTTTAGCAACATCATGCGACACGAATACTATATTTTCATATTGATGGTTCTTGTTATCATGAGAAGCAATGCTTTCATTGATTTTAATTTGTCCATCAATTATGTACAAGATAAGATTATCTATAGTGTGCGTATTAAATGTATAACTATTGTCGCCAGATAAACTGCCAATAGCGGTTAATTTGTTAATCAATGGCTATAAATCTTCGATTGCTTTCATATCTGACTCAAACGCTGACTTTCTAGGATTATTTCCCGTATATTTTTGAGCTATAAGAGCTAAGTAGGCTTTATCAAGTATTGTAGCAATCTCATATTTAGTTAGCGACGGATATGACGAAGTTATATTTGCCTTGTCATATTCAATCATAAACTTAGTATAAATATCACTATGCGTCATACGTCGTTAGTTTAATTATTTATTTTCGACCTGATTAATAATCGAGATCTTTAAGTCTTGATTCTTCTTTGCGTCCAAGTATGCAATACAATCCTACAATGAGTCTGCAAGCATCTCAGAACCATAGTAATACTGTGTTCTGTCCTTACGGATAATGCCTTTGGCAATAGCGCTCTCGATCAAGAACTCTGTTTCCTTTGTCTTATTATTAACCCACTTTGTAAAGAAGTTCTGTGGCTACTTATCAACCAATGAGAACAATGTAGACTCTACAAGCTCATTAGACATTGTATCAGCACTAACACCGAACAGTCTAAGGCACTTACGCATCTCTTCAAGAGAAAGCTTACCAAATGCAATAATAGCATCTCTACGAAGCTTATTAATCTTATTCTTCTCAATAGCTTCAGCCTGTCTATTAATAAGCAGGTAATCTTTACCAGCATTAAGCTTATCAAGTGATGTGGCTACTCTCTTATGCCCCTCAAGGAACTTAATGATCATAGCCTGACGTGGGAATGAGTCGTCAAGAATTGTGCTCTTAGAGCCAACCTTAACACAGAATGTATTCCAGAATGGTGAATTCTTAGCGAGATGGCCTTCTGGATAGCCAAGCTCCTTTTCAAATTTCTTTTCGTCCTCAGGTGTCAAACCTGTGTATATCGACCCAGATCTGGTAAAGTAAGGTGCAATATAATCAAAACAATGTTTGTACTTTAACAATCCAGCCCAGGGATTTTTCTTTCTGATTTTTAATTCAACTACCATAATTTTTCAATTAGTTGTTGCAATGCCAAGCTCCCACCCGATTTTGGGTGGGGTTGAACATTGTATATTATTTAATTAATTAGAGCTCTGCCGCTCTGTTCTCAACTGCAATAGACTCCTGGTCTTCAGCATCACAGTACAAGATACCACATGACAATGGGTTTCTCAACATGATACCCTCTTCACCAAGGAAGTGTACCTGGTAACCATCACGGCTGTTAGAACGCATAGTGTTGATGTTGTTTGCATAACCATTTGGCAATACAGAACCACCAGTACACCACTGTACGAACTCACGACCCTTACGGCATACCTTAACGATGTTAGCCTGACCATCACGACGACCAAGATCAACGAACAAGAATGTGTAAGACATCAATGGCTTACCTGTCAATGGGTGAAGCTGACGGAACATCTCCATGTTATCAAACATAGCGCAACGCTTAACTGTCAACTCAATACCATTAGTCATAGTGTAAGTTGTGAACTGACCACCCAACTTCAGATCCTGACCAGAACCTGTAATGAAGTGCGTATCAATCATATTGAAGCTAGCTGCCTTCTCCTTGAGAATGCGATCGAATTCACGAATCGTTTATATTTAATTTGGATCGCTACTCCAAATTGGCGAGATAGATCGCTTACTCGCCCACATATTTTCATATGTGACTAGACTATATCTTCTACTTGTATGAACAAGCAGTCTACCATTTCGAACTCGCTTAAGTTCTACTCCCTTGCGGGATAGTCGTTGAACGTTCTCATCTAAATAAGATGAGCTTCGCTGCTGATTGCCCTCGTTTTTACGTTAGGGTGTTCCAGCAATTAAATAGATTTGCAATGTAACATTACTGCTACATGGAGCCATAATATTAACCCATTTCACCAGTCAAAGCAACAAACTTACGCTCGTTAGTACCGATAATATTGTAGCAGAGATCGAACAAGTAATCCTCGAACAACTCTGTAGTCAGCTTTGTGTAGTAACGTACGTTAGCTGGAGCAATCTGCTCGAACAAACCTGCAGAGATTGGAACGAAACGACCATTAGTACCCTTCAAATTGTAAGTACCATCTGCATTACGGTTAGAGTGAGCAAACAGCAACTGCTTCTCCTCTCTCTTCTTCCACTCACGAAGAGCCTTCCAATACTGATAATCAGACCACAAATAAGACTTCTTACCTGTTTCAGGATCAGTCAAAGCGATAGCTAATACTGTAGAGTAAGCATCACCAGTGATATCGTAAGTAAGACGCATAGTCATCAAGCTATTACGCATCTTAAATGGAGTCTGATAGTTGATGATATCTGCCTCATCACTGTACTCCTCGTATGCAGAACCGATACGGTCTACCTGACGGCCTGGGAGCAAATACTCACAAGGAATATAAGAACCCTGAAAACCCTCTGCAACATAGCACTCATATACCCATGTGCTACCATCCTAATATGGAGTACCGTTTACACGTACCTGGAAGTTTACATTGTCAAATGCCAAAATAGCGCCTGGCTTTTTATTCACTCGGAGTCGTTAATTCCGAATCGCTAGCTATGGCATTCTCGCTAGCAGCTTCATCTTTCGATGAAGAATTGACTATATCACAACCCTAAAGAAAGGGTTTCCAGTACTTCGGGTCACTTGACCCTACACCGTGGTTAGCGGTTAGTCGATGAACCTTCAAGTCTACTTTGTCAACACGAAGACCTTTAAGCAATCCTGCTTTAATATAGTATCCTGTGTTCGCATGTTTTTGAATTAAACCATAAGTATAACCACTTATTCTAAATTGTTTTCTTAAAGCTCTAAAACCACATATAGTGAACTAAGCTCCATTATAAACATTAGTAAATACATATGCAACTTGCGGACCATCCTTTGTGCGTATCGGTGGATTAAAACATGTAGCTTTAAATAGCCCGTGTTCCTTTCCGTGTTGTATATTATATTCTGGTGTACACCATTCTAGGTTGGAAAGATAATTATTTAATTTATTTCCATCTATATGGTTTACTTGTGGTAAATTGTTTGGGTTATCTAGAAATGTCATAGCTACAAGTCTATTAACTCTATAGTCATATCTTTTACCATCTTTTGTAAAAGTAACGTGTAGATAACCTCTTTTATTTTTACTTGGCGATAAAAACTTATCACTTCTGTATGACCAAATATCGCCATGTGTTGTACATGCGTAAAGACCTTCCCATCCCGGTATGTCTTTCATCTAGTAGCCTTGCTCGGCTGCTGATTGTCCATTTTTTATATTATTCATATATCTATAATTTTATTTATAACTCTAGGGTATAAAATTCTTTAGGAGTTTCCAGCAATTCTCTGGATTTTTCAATTTATATTACTATAAAAGGCGGCACAGGTTATGCGCTATAGAACCTACCGAACCACTTCTCTTCAAGACCAAGATAAATAGGAGTATTGTTAATACCTGGAGTCAAACCATCTGTGATAGACTTAGGAGTAATCTCCTTACCATTCCACTTAGCGTAGCGGATATTAACAGCGTGATCAGCATCAATCATTACAGACCACTCATACTCTCTGTTTTCGATAGTCATGGTTGAACCAAGACCACCAGTTAACAAATCGATGGTAGTTGAAATACCATCATCCTTTGTACCAAAAACCAATGACAACAAGCCTGCTACTTCATGAGGCTTTGTAAGCATTGCGTTAGCAATCATGTTTTCGTCTACCAAGTCAGCAAAACGCTTACCACGGTAGAGCTGAAGATTATTTAATAAAGAACTTGAATTATTCATAATATGTTAATTGTCTCATCATAGGTATTTTGACGCGAGATCCCATGCCTGAGGTTGTTTTTCATGCCCAACATTGTATGATGTATGATTTTTTGTTTGGTGTTTGAGCATTTGTCTAAGTTTACTCGCAGCAGATGTCTGACCATTGCGCTGTGCTTCGCCCAGTAGAGCATCACCCTTCATTGTGAAGTAGGCTGATTCTATCAAATTGTTAACAAGGTTATTATTAAAAGCCTTCTGATACTCTGTTAAACCGTCTGCATCAGTTCTTGTAATATAATCGAACAACGCTTTTCTATCCTCCTTTGGGATATTGATGCCTCTAATATTGGTAAGACCATTAATACTAGAAGTAAGGTCATCCATAAACTATGCAGCTTGCTGCTCTTGTTCTTGTCTCTGAGCTTCCTGTTGCTGAGCCATATACTCTTGCTGTTGCTGCTCGTACGCCTTAAGATAATTAACAGCATCAGCTGCTTCATCTTCCAGCATGTCAGCATCTTCATAGCGCTCAATCTTGCGACTAATCTGTTCGTCATTCATTCCCTGTAATTTATAGAACTCACGAACAGCTGCTTTCTGATTAGATTCGTCCTCCAAATCTATGCTATCATAAGACATAGATTTCTGTTGTGTCTGATAGAAGTCTTCAAATTTACCACCATTCTTTACGTACTGATCAAGTTTAGCAATACGGTCATCGGCGTACTGTGGGGTTGAATTCTCATCTACGACATCTTTGATATACTTCACGAGATCCTCGACTGACTTAGGCTTCTCGTCTGCATCAACACTCCAACCATTAGCTTCAGCGAATGCGTCAAAGAAAGCACCAATCTATTCTGCTTCTCCAGGATCTACGACGTCAGTGTCAGTCTGCTGATCATTATCATCATTGTCGTTATCCTATTCGTTGTCAACCGTAGTTGTGTCGGACGTATTATTATTTAAAATATTATCTGGGACCTCTGTATCATCATCGTGAGCATTAGGATCACCAGTTACATTCTTATTATCTTTATTATCCTCAGAAGACTTATCGTCATCTGGATTGTCTAAATTTTCAACATCATCATTAGGGCCGTCTAACACCTGATTAACCACATCCTGGTTATCGATGTCTGTAACGCTGTCGCCACCTTCCTGGCCACCGAACCCGAGAGAGTTCAAAGCGTCTTCAAAATCACCTAATGGATTTTTCTTCTTTCTTGCCATAATTTAAATTATAACTAAGTTAATATTTTTAATTGTTGTACGCTACACGGGAGTCGAACCCGTGTAATGTTATCATTTATTCCACTTTGACGCATTGCGTGCAAAGTTTGCCTTCTTTCTCATAGCTGCACTATACTTACTTGGATTCCTTAAAACTCTATTAGCAAATCCTTGAACACTCATACCATGCTATTTAGCTGCTTTAGTAAATGTTCCGCGCTTAGATTTCTTTATATTTATATCTTTACCATCTCCAAACTTAGGTATCTTAAGTTTCTTTCTAAGCTATTTCTCAGCTATACGCTATTCTGCTTCAGCCTATGCTTTTCTTCTACGTTTAATCTTGCGAAAGAGCTTATGACGCTGATAGTCGTTCTTTTTCTACATCTTTCGCTTAGGACTTTCCATCTGTATCATTTCTTACCTCTCTTTCCTATTACTTGAACAGCAGGTAATACACCACCATATAAATCTCCATCAAGTCTGTACATAGAGCCGTTGTTCATAAATGGTACTACACCATTATCTTCTGCCATATTCAAATAACCTATACGTTCATTTGGATTTACATAACTAAATAACGGAGCGTAATATGCGTCTCTATAATCGAATCTTCCCCAAGTTCCTCCAGGATGTTTTGCATTTGAGTATACTGACTGATCACTAAATGTAGGATGATAAGGAGTCTTCCATTTATCATCAAAGTGTGCATTATGATCATCGTTTAATAATGCATAAGCCCTATTAGGATCTTCATTATACCAACTTTTGTAATCATAAGTAGGATCGCCTTTTATTCTAATACCTTTATATACAGATGCTTTATTTGCCCAATCGTTAAATGATCTTTTATCTTTACCGCCTTTGAAGTGTAAATTGTTACCTCTTCTCCACCAAAATTTCTATCCATAAGAGTCTTTACCAAAGTTATTAGATGGAAGCAAGTTTAGTATATTCGGAAGTGAAGGCTATGTTATATTATCGTACATCTACTGTTTATACTTATTGAGATCACGCTGTTGCTGAGCTTTAATCTCTTCCTAAGTAGGACCAAGTAGAGTTGTAGGAACGTCTGCCCTAATGGTACTAGGCTATCTTGTAGATGGTGAATTTATTATTATAGGACTAGCATTCTTAGCGTCCTCATAATCCTATACAAGGTCATCAAACTATACATTATAATTGTAAGCATCTTTATGTTTGTTCTTGTGGTAATAAGCTGCCTTTACTAAGCTATCCATACTCCTGAGGTTTTTAGAATAGTTCTCAAGGGAATCTGTATAATAACCCTTCTACTTAAGTGCTCTAGCATAATCCTGTGTAGATTTAGCTCTAAGTGCTGCTCCGTATCTATTATGCATAAGTCTTACATAGTCTTTAACAAAGTCTGCATCACTCTTGTATGTATTGTAAGTCTTACCGTTCCATCCTACTCCACCATAATTATGCTATTGTCTAGCTACTCTTGACCTTCCGTAGTTTGATTCGTATGCAAGCTAACGCATTACATTGTAAAATGCAGCATCACCATATCCGTATCTGTTTAGCTATTGTCCTACAAGAGGGCCCATTCTGTGAACAAAAGTATTAATAGAATCATTCTTACCTCCTTTATATTTATGAAGTATTGGGTGCTCTTCGTTTAATGGGGTATCAAAAGGTAATGGCTTAATAATATCTTCAGCTATATTAACATCTTTGCCTTCATTATAAGCATTAAGTATAGACTATACATTCTAATCGATCTACTACTGCTCTTCTGGGCTAGGTTCCTCAACCTGGGTGTCTCCACCCAAGTTGATTCCTCTAATATCCTTCCAGTAATCAGCGCCATTCTTCCACGCTTCATACTTCTATTGAAATGTCTTATTATCAAACTTCATAATCACTTACCTCTAGCAGCTTCCGCGTTCGTTTTATTGTGGATGGCGGTTCTAGCTTTAAGCTATTCTCTTTCCATCGCAGCTTTATCTTTTTGAGACTATAGCTCTGTCTCATGTTTCATCTTATCCTTCTCAAGCTGAATCTTCTGATCTTCTATCTCACGCTTCTGCTTAGATTCGTAACGCTTGTTATAAGCCTCCTGATTAATCTTTTGCTGCTCAAGAGCCTGTTTGCCAAGTTCTGCAACATCGGGTACTCCGTTATCGTTTTGATCCATATCTTCTGTTCCACGATAAGCGTTGATCTGTGCTACAGCTATCTTAGTCTGATTATCTTGATCAATCTGATATCTCTGAAGATCCATCTGAGCTTCCTGTAACATAAGCTCTTGCTGCTTAGCTTCATTCTACATCTGCTGTAATTGCTGTTGCTGCTGAGCTTCTGCTTCCTGCTGCTACTGCTGTACCTGCTCCTATCTAGTCTACATATCCTTAAGCTTCTGCTTAATGATATTGAAGTTATCGTTTGTAAGGATCTCTGCGGCTTCAAGCAAACTAGCACCATTCTACATAGCTGGCTATATAAGCTGCTGAAGTTTCTGTATGTTCTCAAGATCCTTAGATGTATCACTTACGAACACATCCATGTCCTCGTAGTAGAACTTAGGAGTAATATCCAAGAACGCTCTTTCTCCATTATCAAAGATATACTGGAGCTTCTGTTTACCGGTCTCTTCCCAAGCACCCTTAGCTGTGTTAAGAAGCATATTAAGTACTCTTCGCTTACACTAGTTGTGAACCCAGAATAATGGCTCAGTAATATGCGAGCTCTGTACTACAGATCTTTCTACATTACCTACCATCTCAGATGAGCTTACTGCTCCTTCACGCTGCTATGTAATACCAGAGATTGTTCCAGCAAGTTCTTCTATCTTGTCCATAAGCTGGATATATTCAGCTATGACATTAGACATTGTAAGATCCAATGCTGTTATCTGATTGAACTGAGCAGGTTTGCCACCTTCTCTTCCTGGAATATTCCAGCCTTCTTCATATGGGTTAATGAAGTTAACGCCAACGCTAGACAGGTAGTGCATCCATTTAGCTGGACTAATATTCATAGACTTAGGAATCTATGTAATATCCATGTTTACAACCTTTCCTTTATCTCTAGCGATAGCTAACTCAAGCCTGTACCACAATACAATATACATATACTGTAATGGTTTAAGAATACTAACCAATGATCTAGGCTTACTATTTGTGTTACTATAAATAGCGCCACAATAAGGAAGTTTCTGGCTATTAGGGTTATCGATACTTACATGCTGATATTCAATAGGCTGTATACCAAAATACAGATCGCTACCAGCCCTGTATCCTTCCCATACTTCTATAATCCAATCTGGCTCAATACTAACCTCATTACCAACAGGCTAATATGTTTCATCAACTATATTGATCTGAGGCTGTCCGGCATCATCTGTAGTAGTTACGTAGAAGATCTTCTTAAAAGACTTCCAGCAGCAATGCCATACATTTACAAGTGATTTACCGGCTCCTTCAAATATCGGGTTATCATATATACGTAACTGTATACCCATATCAACAGGACTTCTATCTCCGAGGTTTCTACCAGGAGCAGAACCAATCATTTCTTCAAGCTTATCAAGATCCTTCTCTTCAAGCTTGTCATAATATCTATCGTATACTTCAGTTATAGGCATACGCATCTTTCTGCAGCACCATGATCCATCCTCAATAAACTCAAGGTCTGGGCTCTTATCGTAAGAGAAACATATAGGATTAACTCTCTCCGCATATGGCTCTGCATTAAGTACGCCAACGTAATAAAATTCTCTACCTGAGATCAATCCGTCCTTCCAGCCTTTGATAAACTCGTTGTCAAGATCAAGCTTCTCTCTCAGATAGGTAAGAGAATGATATGCAGTATTTTCTACAATATCTTTATAATCTTTGTCCATGTACTTAGCTATCTGCTCTGGAGGCATAATCTCTCCAGACTGTAACTATTCCTGGAACTACTGAGCTTCTTCTGGGCTCATTCTAGCTGTGATAGCTGCTTCTATATATTGTAATATCATCTACTTCTCTTTCTCCTGCATTTCGGATGTTGCCTCCTATGAAGTTCTGATAACTCTGAAGTTAAGAGGTCTTTTTGTTTCCTCACCTATAAGCAAGTCTACTTTAGGTCTTATAATATTAAAGTCGTGAGGAGTAGCAGGAAAACCATCCTCGACCTTGAATGGGTTTGTAATTGATTTAAAATCCTTCTCGTCGAAGATGCTGTTATATAAATTATAATAGGTCTACAGCTCTCCGTAATATGATGTACTATTTCCTCCAGATGTTACGTTACCTTCACCTATAATATAGTTAACGCAATCTTCTTGCCACTTCTTTCCTTTCTTTGAAAGAGGAAGCTTTTGCCTGGGGAAAGCTGAATTGTATAAGTTATCTTCCATGTATTAAAATGTGAATATCGGCATACCGTCTTCACTTGTGCTGCTATCTTCTTCAAACCATTGTTTGCTAAATAACGGCATCTCGAAGAGTTCAACCTATTTGTTTTGTTCTTTTGCAGACGACACCTTTACCTAATAGAGCTCCTCTCTGTATATCATCACCATACACAAAGCTATTACACGGTCTACATTTCGTACACCATCATTCTCTATAAGCTCTTCTATTAGAGGCTCGCTGTATACTCTTTCTACATTAGGGTGGCCTTCTTCAAACTCATCTAATAGCCACTCTAATATCAATCCTTCACCATATGCCCTAATCTATTTGGTCATGTGGCATCCTTTTCTTCTTTGCACTTTACTGTCTTTGAAGACTTCAGATATGATTTTATCTGGCTAATCAGCCAAGAGGTAATCGCAGTGTTTATTCGTAAAGTAAGGGTAGATTCCTTTTCTTTCATTCTCAAATAATAATCTAGCATTATAAAACGTAAGCAGTTTGCGCACATTCTCATAGTACTCTTCTGCTGTATCTGGTCTTCCGGAATACTCTGCTACTATCACATCTGTCCACGATTCTCCAGCTCTTACACGCTTAAATATAAATGTAGAACCAAGAGAGTTTGTAAAGCTATCATCGTGATCGTAAGGGTCGCATCCTCCTATATATAATCCAAGTGGCGGATCCTTTACTGGATACTCCCATATAACTACAGAACCATGTGGCTTATCGCCCTTCTTAAGAGGGTAGTTAGTTATATCCCCACTAGGCTTTTCTGTAGCCTTTACCTAGCCGTTTCCATCCCATTCTAGATCAACTATATGCTTCATACTTTGAAGCTTCTTATTGGTCCTTATTCTGGTCAACTGGTCCATTAATAGCTTTCTAGGGAATATATTCTTACCAAGCTCCAATACTGCTTCTGCTGGCTTTATAGGACGCTCTGATATAAAACGGTCTATAGATTGCTAACTAGCACCACCGTCTTTTACTTTATTTCTCTGATCTATAAGATTCTCTATAGCTTTCTCTTTGTAGCTGTTGCCATCCTTATCCATGTAAACCTAATTGCCATCATCATCGAATGATTCTAGGTTGGAATAAGCTGGAACAAAGAATGCGCATTCTGTATTCTCTCTGCCTTCATCCCATATATTAGGGAAGCTGAGAACATTGTAAGACTTAGGCTTGTAGAACAACTCTTTCAATCCTTCAAAGCTAGCTCCTTCTGTACCACCGGTACCAAACGCTATCATCAATCCGAACGCTTTACCATCATCGGTTTCTACTGAAGGCTGTTCTATACGCCATGCATCAAGAAGGCTAGGGAATTTACCTCCCTCCTCCCATAGCACAAGTTTAGCACGGGTACCACGAACACGCTCTGGGTCATTCTTAAGAGTTATGCCAGTTATACTAGATAAGTATCCTTGCTCAGTCTACTTACCAAATTCGTCGGTAATCTTATAACCAGACGTTCTTTCCATACGCGTAGATACAAGTCTTTGCTTGGCCCACGCCGTATGTTTGTCAAGGAAGTCCATTATCTACCAGGCTTTAGTTAACAAACCATCACCTATAAGGAATTTCTACTCTGATGCTATAGCAAAGTTCTTTGAACCTGGTATAAGCATATAGTTTCTAACCAACATAGACCCACCTTTAAACGAGTATCCTCTTTGTCTACATTTGAGTACAGCCATATGCTTTCCTTCTAGTTCAGCTTGTTCTATAGCACAAAAATAATAGTAATCATAGTCCCAAAAACTAGGGAACTCAAGTATACGCTGTCTTCTCTTTCTGAGGTTACCTTCTCTATCGGTATACTCTTCTTCCTTAAGTCGCATGATCGGACTATAATTTAGATAGAAGTAATTGTATCCAGTTATACCTTCTCCGTCTGGAGCCGTATAACCATTAAGGCATCTATCTGTTTCTTGCTCCCAATATTTGTTATAATCAGTAGTACCCCTAGGAGCTAAGGTATAGCATCCATGTTGCTGAAAGAAGATAGCTGCCTATCTGAACTTATCGGTATCATGGAGTCTCTAATTAAAGTCTATCATAATTATTCGTACATACCAATAACGCCACCACCCTTGACTCTACCGGTTTCCGCTTGTTCTGCTTTTGCCTACTTCGTAGCCATGTCTAATGACTTAATAATACCGCTAACATCTTTCAATATTGCTGAAAGCTTCTTAGCTGTATCTATATCAAGTTCTTCTTCAGCATAGCTATCCATCGTGTTCATAATGCCCTCTGCTGCGCTCTTAGAAGATTTAAGCAAGCGGGTAGCAGGAGTTTCTTGGAACTCCTGGAACCTTTTTGCTAATTCTTTTACAACGTCATCAGGTTTATAATTCTCATTATTAAGTACATCTTTAGCTACTCTATATGTGCGTTCTTTCTCTGGATATGCTTCATATGGGCTATTCCATTTGTATCTCCACACTATGAATTCAATCTTCTTTAATGCATCTTGTTTATCTTTAGCATTGTTATAGAAGTCTTTAAATGGTGGTATAGCTAAATCTTCTGTACTTAATTGTATTTTATTCTATATGATGTCAAACATTATTTAAATAGTCTTTTAAGCCAACTATAATGTTTTCTTGTTTTTGTATAATCTAGATTATACTAGTTATCGTAAGCTTCTCTCTCAAAAGAAATATTTCTGTATGCGTTTCCTTTACAAAACAATTTAATTAACCACTCTATTACATACTACAAATAAAATGGAATATACAGCATTTCTTTCATCTGCTCTGTATGTATTTGTTCATGATTAATTATAATGACAAATTCTCCATTTGCCGTTTGCAAATATTATTCTTGCACCCATGCCCTATATATCGAGTCTACCAATAGCGTTTCCAGCAGTATAGCTAAGAGTAAGGTCTTGGGCTTCATAATCATCGTTTCCTTTTAATACGGTAAACTCATCTCCTTCTTTTGAGAAATCTTTATTAGGAAGTGCTATATTGATTCTTTCATTACTTTTACAAATTATTGTCATTCCAGAAATAAATTTTGTCTTCTATTCTGGAATTCTAAAATCTATATCAGTTGTAGTGGTTATAGTAGCACATCTAAGTCCCCAGAATTGTCCTCTAATCATATTAATTCCACAATACTGGTTGCTTGAGCGTCCGGTTACATCTATATATACTCCAGCTGTAGTGCCAGCATTCATCTATGTTTCCGCATAATCGTTTACGACACTTAACATATAATTATAATTATCTAAATTATTGCCCTTTGCGTCTATTATAACCTTTTTTCTATAATACGGACCACTAGATGATTCAGAACCAATTTCGATCTTAGAATTACCTGTGATTAAGCTTCCGTTTGATATATCGAAATTTCCTATACTTCCAGAAGTAGCATTAATCTATCCAGTAATATTTGCATTAGTTGATTTTAATGTACCGGTATTAGTTACTGTAAAAGGAGCTGTTGTCAAATCTCCATTACTAAACTATCCAGCCCAAATTCTTACATCTCCCTTGTCTGAAACTTTATCCTTCAAATCAGATTTGTCATCAATCTTTTTGCTAGAAGTCATACCAGCAACAATTTCATTATCGTCCATTATAACTACCTCTTCAGAAGATAGCTCTTTGATATTAGCCTAATTTGCTATTATCTTATCGGCTACAAAATCCTCTGTTACGGCGAACTTCTGCCAATATGTGGCAACATCTGGGGTTTTTACCCACTTATCTTTTTCTCCAGTATCCGTATTTACACAAACATAATACATGTTTTCATAAAGTACAACATCTTGATAGAATATACCATTTTCTGCATCTCTCTTTCCATCGTAGTACTTTTTACCGCTCTACCATTCACCGGTAATTCTTAAAGGTGATCCTTTAAATGTCTGCCCAACAGACCCTTCTCCGGTATCTCCCTTCTCGCCTTTATCACCCTTGTCACCTTTCTCTCCAGATGCTGATATAGGGATAGCCATAGATGTGAGATATGCACCATTTTTATTCTAAGCATATATAGTGACAATACTAGATTTAGATTGTACAGTTGTATCAACTGTAGCAACCCAATGATCAGAACTATACTGCAAATCTGTTCTGTCGTTTGAATTTAGCTACATGTATAGATTTGCATCGGTATCACGTAAACTGCTTTCGTTTTTATATAAATTAACATTACAACTCATCTGTAAGCTGTAGCTATAATCAACTGGGGCGTATGACAACGATATGTTTGAAAGCTACAATGAATAAGTTACTCCATTAAGTCCATTTATACCAGACTTAACTATTGGAACATATTCGCTTAATGTTATTGTTCCATTTGTAACTTTGAATAACATTCCATTATCACCTTCTGTTTGGATCTAATCAGATGATATAGTATTCCATGAATCTCCATCATTTATACTGTACGAGAACTACCAATCAGAACTATTTGATGGAGTGATATTTGTAATCTATGAGCCATCACTTTTTGTAACGTATACACTAATGAGATTTGGATACATTGTTCCATCTTGAAGATTGATAGCTGAAGCAGATGTCTTAATATCATATGATACAGCGTTTTCTCCCGGTTTACCATCAGCTCCTGGTTTACCATCAGCTCCTCTTACAAGACCAAATAACTAAATTTCAGCCTATCTAACCTATGATGACACAGATGTAGATGTCGGAGTGCCAATAAGAACTATCTTGTAGTATGCATCGTTTTCAAAAGATAAAGAGCCTTCAGGTATATTTATATTAACCTAATTGCCATTTATTATGAAATACTGATCTTTGTTTGAGCTATAATCATTTCCAGCAGAATCAGTAAAAGAGCCTATTGACAATGTGAAATCAATTGGATTACCATCATTGTACATATATGCCATAGATGATGATTCAAATCTCTTATTCTTATTCTCCTATGTTAAATAAAGATATTTGTTCTCTCCAACAACATCCATTATAAGAGCGCTTGCTATACCATCTTTTGAATAATAACCCCACAATGCAGGGCTAGAATAAGCGTGCCAACAAACATCTTTACTACCAGCGTCGGCATATTTCTTTCTTACACAAACCCACTGTTTATAGCCTGGACCAAGATTCTCTAAATCCTATGGGTTATCGGTCCATTCAGAACCTTCTCTGATGTATTCATTATTCTAAAAACCTTCGTCGTTAGTCCATGTTTCTGGGAGATCATGTGTTGGAGCAATTAATGAAGCGTAGTATATGTATTCTACTCCATCTCCATCCATACCGTTCTATCCAAAGTGTGACCACACAGATGGCTGACTCCACTGGGGGCTCCACTGCCCTTTAGTATTTATGGCTACAGAGCAATACTCGTAAGGAACCTCTTTAGTAACTCCTTTTGGATGGTCGGTCCATCCTTCCGGTACAACTGGAACTCCATTTTCTACGGTTACAACCCCAGGACTAGATACCTATTCTCCGTTAATGAATGTCTTGTATATGAAATTAATACCACTACCATCTTCTCCTGCTGTTCCATTTCCAGTAAGACGTATTGGATTTATATATTCGCCATACTAGCCATTACCATTTATGAATACCTACGTCATCCATATTAAGTAACCTTCTCTGTAATTAGGAGCATTCTCCAGCCAACCAGAACCATCCTCTGGTGGTCTATTATCGGCAGGCTTAGTTACAGATGTAACATTATTAGAAGTCTCTTTAAAATAAGACTTGTAGTACCCATACTTGGTAGGATCTACATCTGATCCACCTCCGCCAACAGGAATTACTATATCTGAACCGCTTTCGATTGAGAAGGCTTTGTCGTTTATAATCAATCTTGATAATGTGTCTCTTTTTATATAATTCTTAAGCTAGTCCTAAACATAGTTAACATCAACACCATTACCAGATCCGCTACCTGATAAAGCGACTTCAAACTTGCCACCATTCTTCTACACAAGAATAAGCTTATTATCTTTTATTGTAAATTCCGATATAGAATAATCTTTTGCTATGTCAGAATTTTTAAGCATATTATTTATCTCTGCTTTAGTATAATAACTATCGGCGTCAAATTTTGTATAATCAACTATTTTCAAATATGTAGAATCAGCATAATCCCTTGTAATATATTCATCAAGCTTGATATTTTTGATAGCGTCGTCTACATATTTCTTTTTAGCATAATCTCCAAGGTTCAAATCAGCTATAGCTTCAGCTATCTATTTTGTTACCTCAAGTAGTATTTCCTGTTTAATAGAGTCGCTTCCGTCTCCGGTTATTTCATTTAGCTGATCCTAGATGTCTTTTAAAGCTTCTTTACTAGCTTTGTTATTCCATTCATCTCTCTCTTCCTATGTTATATGAGCAACGGTATCATTGATATGTTTACATAACCTAGAATAGATTGATGAATAGCACTGATCTACCTTTAGGCCCAGTTCTCCAATTGGATCTCTATGGCAGTGTTTTTCTGGTTCAACATAAAAATCAATCATATTAATTCGTTTAAATTGTTAACAATTATTGTACTGTGGTGTCATTGAAGACCACGTCTAAAACGCCACAGTTAAAGATTACTTAAATTTCTCCCAATCTATATTTTCCTTCTTTGCCATTACATCAGCAATCCATCTACAAAACTATATTCCTTCATATCCATCTTCATCGTTTGCAACTGCCATTGCATACTTAACGCACTCATGCTCAGTAAGCAACTCTGGATAAAAATCAGCATAAGCCATGTTTGCTGTGTACGTAACATCATATATTGTTGATGTACTTGGGATCTTTAGATTAAGAATGTTACATATATTTTGAACCTGTTCTGGAGTCCATGTATGTTCTAACCCATTTGAATTAACCATCTATTTGCTAGCATATTCTTGCAATGACTTTGTAAAGTGTAATCCATTCTTATTTACATAGTCTTTATAATCGCTCTACTTATAGATATCTAAGCTAGCTGTATAGCTGCCATCTTCGTTCTTTTTTAAATTAGCAGTATACTTTGTATTTGGCAATTCTTCATCACTGTGCCGTATTACTATTACCTTGTCCATTGTGAAACGAATTAATAAAGTTAGTTACAGTTGATTCCATTCTGTTAATAGTTTCCTCTATCTTAGCAAATCTCTGCTCAGTCTCCTTCTTTTCCTTATATATCGGATTAAGATCAGATAATAAAGATGTTGCCTTTTCAACAACCTCTTTCTATTTTGGAACAGATTCAAGAATCTTCTCTGCCGTATTCTTCATAGATTCAACTTCTGCTATAAGCCCTTGCTTATCTGTAGAGAGTACAATATCTCCAGCATATGTAACAGAAAGATTTTCAGGAATTGTATACGTAGCTGTCTTTCCATTAGACTCTATAGTCACATCTATAACCATCTATGACTAACCAATAGTTGGCTTATTGTTTAAATCCATATGCGGAAAACCAACTGATATAACCTTACCGTCGGTAATAGATATATCCTGTTTATTCAATATGTAGATTGAATAATTTTGTTTTACGTCTTTAAATGCCATATTATGTCATATTTAACATGCAAAGGCTCCCGAAGGAGCCCTTACACATAATTTAAAACTTAATTAAGCTGCAGCTGTTGGAGTAGTCTTAAGTGCTGCTATAAGAGTAGCATTCTGTTTCTACTGTGATAATTCAAGGCGTGCGTCATTGTATCTCTACTGCAGATCTGACTGCCAATGATTATTCAATACATCTACAATTCTCTGAGTATTTGCATTTGCGTTCGTCTTAAGATCGCAAGCCATCTAACTCATCTGGAAACCAAGGTTACTTGCAGCTCTTTCCAAACCTGAGTTTGTATAGCTGAAACCTGTCTGCATCTGGTTAACGATGTCCTTCTGCCCAAGTTGATTCTCGTAGCCCATCTTGATAATGTTCTATTGCGTCTGGCAGCAGCAGTTCTGCAATGCAGATGTAAGGTTAGCGTCTCCGAGATTAATAGCGTTAATAACGCGTTCTGCAGAGAAGTTTATATTACCTGCTACTTCCTGAATTCCTGACTTAACGCAGCAAATAGCATTATTCAATGCGTTGAAATCACAATTCAGATTAGAGGCTAACTGGTTAATTGCGTTACCGTTTCCTCTTATGGCATCCATTACTAATGAACTATTCTGATTGTCAGCGATCTGTGAACGCATTGCGTCGAGCTGACTCTGAATTGCATTTCCCTAGTTATTACCATCCTGGTTGTTCCACATACGCATAGCGAAGATCATCCAGATAAGGTAAGCAAATGGGTTATTCATAATGGAACTAGGACTGGATTAATCCTAGTCCCGTTAAATATAAGCGTATTACTACGCGTGTCCTAGTATATTCCACCTAGGAATGATAAAAGTCCTACCCTGGTACGCATTTGGAAGGAGGCGTGGTAGAATCTGTTGTGCTAGGCGGGGCAGTGAACCCCGTCATGCTTTCATTAAGACCTAGCTTTATGCAGTAGCTTCTGTATATTTAGCCTCAAGAGCTGCAATACGCGCTTCGAGTGCTGCAATCTTTTCATCATATACAGACTTTAATACATAGTTATTAATATCTATAGTAGTTGCAGCAGATGTTAACACATGATTTGTATCACCATTAGGTAAAGACACGCCATTTAAACTTAATGCTATTTGAGAATTACCCGTCTACAACGTTATACCATTATACGGATTTACTTTAAAAGAGCTCGTGGCATTGTTGAATGGAACAGATATAAATATTAGCTCATTATTGTTCGCGTTAATATCGGATTTTTTACCAATACGCAAACCGGAATAGTTTAACTTGAAACCAGCACTATCATTACTAGTGCCGTCCAATGCTTGTATTCCGCCAATGTACTAATTAATCTCAAAAGTTTTATCACCATTTGAAAGCTTTAATAATGAAGGAATTATATCTACATAAGAAGTATCGCTATTAGTTACTTTGATACCAGAAAATGGATTAATATAAGCCGTATGATCATTATCGCACTTTATATAAAAAGGTTTATTTACCTCATAGTAATTTGTAACACTAGGATTATACGGAATACCATTTGATTTATTAATATTAGCAATAGCTGTAGTGTTAGCCGTAACCTTCTACTCAAGTGCTGCAAGAGTTGAGCTAAGAGCATACTGTGTCAAATCAGCTATAGAGCCATCTGTAGCATAAACATGATTAGCGTTATTATCTGTGTTAGAAATACCTTTTCTGGTTATTTTTAGAGTGTTTCTATTATCGCTGTCAGTTAATGCAATATACGGATCTCCGTCATTAGACGTAATTACGACGCCAGTTTCACCATCTCCTTCTAAATCGCCTTTTACTATCTGAAAACCATAAGGACTTAAAATAGCTTTTAACTTGGCGTCGCTCTCAGAAATACAAACAGGAGGTATTTCGTAATATCCTTTATCAAGAGTTTCATAATGAAGATAGTTACCAGCATTCTGTTTATTACTAATAGCAGCAGTATTAGCAGAAACTTTCTTCTCGAGCGCTGTAAAAGCCGCAGAAGGAACATAGTTACTAAATTCAGATTTATCAGCTTTTGTATCAACAATACTATTCTCCTTAGCTACAGCTCTATTTCTTTCTACTTCAACCTAATTGTGTGTATTATCTTTAACTTTTGCCCACAACATATCAAGACCATTCTTGTCAAGGTACTCAGTTTTCTGTACGTCTTTTACTTCAATATTCTCTCCCATATCTTATTAGCTTAATTCGTTAATATAATCTGTAGTAATTGCTGTAATATTTGATACAGTTGCGCTAACGTTGTTTACGGTAGTTGTAAGGTTTGTAAGATTTGTACTAACCTCATTAATACTGTTGTTCAGAGTTGTTGTAGCATTAGAAATAGCAGTAGTTCTATCTGTTACCTCTTGATTAATTGCATTTTTCAGAGTTGTATCAGCATTCTTTCTATCCTGAATTTCTGTATTAATCTTATCTGTATTTGCCTTTTCTGCAGCTCTAGCTGTATCAGCTTCAGCGGTAATAGAATTAGATAACTCTTCCTCTTTAGCGGTAGCTCTGGTTACCTCGCTTGTTATAGCAGTAGTATTAGCCTGTTCCGCTTTCTTTGCTCTATCTATCTCTTTATTAAGATTTGAGGTGATGTCACTCTCTGCCTATGTAGCCCTATTTTCTTCAGCTGTTATTGCAGTTGCATTACCAGCTTCTGCAGCCTTTGCTCTATTTGATTCTGCAGTAATAGAATTAGACAGCTCTGTTTCTTTAGTAGTAGCTCTTGTTACTTCATTTGTAATAGCTTCGGTGTTAGCCTACTCTGCCTTCTTGGCTCTATCGGTCTCTTTATCAAGATTTGAAGTAATATTACTTTCTGCCTGTGTGGCTCTACTCTTCTCTGCTGTTATTGCAGCGGCATTATCAGCTTCTGCTCCTTTAGCTCTGTCAGACTCTGCTTTAAGCTCTTCCTTAGATGCTTTTGTGGCAATGGCTCCATTAATCGCTTGATTAAGATCATCATTTTCTTCGAGCTTGTCAGCAATTTCTTTAAGGGTATCATATGCTTCTGGAGCACCATTGATAAGATCTTTGATAGCTTTTCTATAAGATCCTTCTGTGTTAGAATCTCCATCAAGTACATCAATCCTGTTTTTGTTATCTTTTTCAGCAGATTTAGCTCTTGCTATTTCATTATTCAGATTAGTTGTAATGGTGTTATCACTATTCTTTCTTTCTGCAGCCTCTTTATTTATATTGTCCTAAAGGGTTGTTTCTGCAGTTGTGGCTCTGGTTACCTCATTATGAAGCGAATTCTTAATAGCATCATCCTCAGATTTTCTTGTAGAAGCTTCTGCTGCAATTGAGTTACTATTATCTCTTTCGGCAGCTTTTGCTCTCGCTATTTCGTTGTTAAGGTTAGTTGTTATAGTACTATCGCTTGCCTTTCTTTCTTCAGCTTCTATATCTATATTACTCTGAAGTGTTGCTTCTGCAGTGGTAGCTCTAGTAACCTCGTTCTGGAGAAGACCCTTAATAGCATCATCTTCTGACTTTCTTGTAGCAGCCTCAGCTATGATTGAATTACTGTTATCTTTCTCAGCAGCTTTTGCACGGGCAATTTCCGCATTTAACGCACTTGTGATAGTATCATCGTTAAGCTTTCTAGTATTAGCCTCAGCTTTAATTGCTGCATCAAGTCTAGCCTCTTCCTATGTTGCTCTAGATAACTCTGCTGCATCTGCTGCCTTACGAGCAGCTGTCTCTTCGTCGATTCTATGACCGAGAGCGTTATCGGCTTCAGTTCTATCGTTTTTCTCCTTTTCGTCTCTAGCCTTTGATGCGGCATCAACTTTTTGTATCTATGTGCTATTATTGCTAATATTATTAGCATTTTTATGGATTTCATTAACAAGCTCTTCAAGAGTATCATGATCTGTATCAACATTACCCTTAAGCTCATCAAATGCCTACAATACCGCATTAGCATCCATAATATCACCGCGAACAAATTCGTTTGCGTGTTCGCCCATTAAGATATTAACTGTACGCGTACCAACTTGTGGAGCGCCATGTATCTCTACGCCTTTTAATGGTTGTTTCTTAAAATTCATATTATTTAATACTATATTGTTTATATATAAACAGTAAAAGGGAACTACCTTTCGGTAATCCCCTTTATGTAGGCTTGTCAAGCTTGTCACTCACCTACCTCAGCACCATCTTGTGCCGCCGCTTGCTCTGGTACGGACTGTGGCTGTTCGCTAGCCTGTGCCTCAGTTCCCGCAGCTGCGCTAACTTCCTTATTATCGGTACCAGTTGAACCAAAACCATTCTCGCCTCGTTTTGTATCAGAAAGCTCAGATGCTTCTGTTATTGTAAACTCTGGTACCGGAACAATGACTAACTGACAGAATCGCTCACCCTGTTTATAAATAGCAGGAACTACATCTGTTGTTGCTTTCATCACAGCGATAATCTCTCCTCTGTAATCAGCGTCTATCACTCCAACATTATCAGTAAGCCATAATGATTTCTTCCAAATACTAGAGCGTGGTATAAGTAAACCAACATATCCGGCAGGAATCTCAACTGCCAATCCTGTATGGTAAACCAACATTAGCTGATTTGCTTCATTAAGCGCTGTATCAATCTTAATGCATGTCAAATCAATTCCTGCAGCATATTCTGTGCCACGAATAGGGAGGACTGCTTCATCCTCAAGTCTCTTAAATTTTAACTCCATAGTATTTAAATATTATATTTTTATATTGTCGCCCATGTAGGTGCTGCCCCCACTCCCCCGGGGTTCATTAGCTCGACTATTGCATCCAACCCTAAGGTCGGCCTTCTCGTTTAGTCTGTCACGCTGCTTTCGCTTGCGCCTCGTCAACAGTGTCTTCCGAGTCAATTAGAGAAGGTTCTAATAACGGATTATTTATTATCCCGCTACCATCCAATATTTTCCAATGACTGTTCAACCAAAAATTATCTTTATTGTACATTATAGTTCTAGTACAAGTCTTTACTCGCTTTGTTTTAACTTCATTAGCTTCTATTAAAGCTTTGGCAGCTTCTACGAGAGAACCGTATCTTGCGAGCTCATTCCAGTCTTTATCGTACCTTATTATATACTTTTGATTAGAATGTTTTTGACCTGATTCATTAACTATTTTTGTAACAATGCATCTTCGTATTCCAAGTATTGATGATACTCTTTTAACACTTTTAACTTCATCATACTTTTCTTCAATCATCTTTCTTAAATCGTCTGGGATATCATATTCAGAACTATTAAGCTGCTGATTTCTACTTCCATACGTTGAAGTTTGACTATGACAATTAGGGCATAAAAACCTAAGGTTTTCTAATCTATTGTCATTGTTTACACCATTTATATGATCAAGTTCCAAGCTTAATGTTTTTCCTTGCCATTCAGTGCATCCGCATATCGCACATTTGTATGGGATTAAATTATTTTTAATAACGTATCTCCTTAGTACTGTACGCTGATGCTTACAATTTTCTTTTAGTATATCTTCCTTCTTTACATTGTTTAACTTGGTTGTTTTTGTAACAGCGGATTTGCCTTTGAATATAGAATAGTCTAAATTCAGATCATCCATTCTTCTTTTTACTTGGGAATATCCCCAAGAGTTTCCTTTAACTGTATAACCAAGTTTAAACAACACTTCAGATATTGTTGAACTTTTCTTGAGCAACTCAACAAACTGTTCGTCTGAGAGTTTATATATTTTATTTTCCATTATTATATATTCAATTATTCATTGGACAAAAGAGCCCGGTGCGCTAGCTGGTACGCGAATGGGCAATGTGGCTTCTTATTTGTCTGGCGTGGCAAGCCCAACCACTATGTTTTAAAGTCTTAACTGACCTCGTGAATGATCACGGAAAAATCTAAATTATAGAAATTGTTGCGGAGGCTCGATTCGAACGCGCGACCTCCGGGTTATGAGCCCGACGAGCTACCAACTGCTCCACTCCGCGATAAATTATTGGCTCGCCACATAGAATCGAACTACGGCCTTCTGTGGGCTTAGGATCCTTACCACAGGGGTGCTACCACTACACCATGACGAGATAAATGTACAACTTTTAACTGGGGTTATACAGAACCAGTATTGGCGCCATTTGGATCCTGCAGCTCCGATCGCTGCTAGGGCAGAAAGTTTTTCACCCGAATATCCCAGTTTATAGAGATTTAAGAAACGACGTAACCTCTCAGCAATTATATTCTCGCCCGTTTTCTTTGACTCTTATAAGTTTTAGCTGGACTTACAACCAGTATTGGGTCCCTGTATCAGCTTACCATGGTAGCCTTTTATTTATAGTGTACACACAGGGATGCCACTCACATGATATCTTACCCCTACCAGGAAGGGAATGGTTTTAGCTTCACCAATAAGCTAGACCTCCTTCGTGTCTTTGTCTTCGCCAGACAAATAACGGCATCTGGTGCAATACCGGCTGGTTTACTATATTTAACGACTAATTCCAGCAAACTGGTCGAGATTTCACAATCGGTGCAATCTATTAAAATTTAAAATTCTTAAAAAATGAAAAATATTGGAGTCTATGCAGGAGTCGAACCTGCTAACCATTCCCTTTGTATCGGGTCGTCTTTACCGTTTGACTAATAGACTCTAAAGGTGATTACTTAGTACGAGTAATCCAATTCCATATTCGCTTATACCAAGGCTTCTTAACCTTGTTCTCAACTCTAATAGCAGTACACTTTCTGTATGTGCCATTATCGTTTACAATTGCTGTACAATCCTCTGGCATAAGATCCTCAAGTACAATATCTGTAACAATTGATAAGATTGTACTAATATCTGAATCAGTGAGCTTCATGCCATTTAAAATCTTCTGGCCAATAAAGTATGCTGTAATATCACTTACATTAGCTACACCAATCATAGAAATTGTGTATTTTGGCTTTACTACCTTAACTGTCTTTTTAACAACTTTCTTCATAACTTAAATATTAACATGATTGGAAACAAGGATCTCCACAAACTAAATCTTCAGATTTGTTTTCTTTCTGTTTAGCTGCCCACTCTTCCTTTCTCTTCTGATCAGCAGCTGCTGCATTATTAAGAGCGTTTAACCAATCAGTAGACTTGATTATTACAAAATCTGTACCGAGATCCTTATCGTAGAATGTAACAAGAATATCATCTTTCTTTACATCTGCCTCAATTGTTTTGTCTGGGAACATTCTTGATCTCCATTCGATATGCGCGTCTTCTGGAATAACGTATACGTCATCAATTCCTCTTGTAGATCTGTCTATCGATGTTACAAAAGCCGTATCTGTGTCAACCATAATCGGCTTGCGATCAATGTTTATTATCTTCTTCATATGGACTTAATGGTTTATTCTTATTATCTTTAAATCTATTCTTAAGCTTGAATCTAAATAGTTTGTTTAACAACACGTCTCTAGTGTCATCTGGGTCTTTCATAACATCAACTACAAACTAGAACTAATGCATTACTATTTGCTTTACTAGTTCTGGATCTTCGTTTAATTGTCGTCCGATCTATCTACAAACTTTATCTATATTCATTACTTCTCTACTGTCTCTGTTGCTACAATATCGTAAAGAGATACAAGTTGAGAATCTTTAAGTAAATCGAAATACATAGCTCCTCTAGCAGATCTGTATATAACAATATCACCAACCTTGATAGGCATCTGCTGAATCTTATCATCGTCGTATGGGTGCGTATACTCATATGGCAACTTAAGCACAACAGCTCTAGAGAAATCTGAATCAACTTCCTTAATCTCTGTCTTTACGTCATCGTAATCAACTGCTTCGATCCCATCCTTATCCTTCTTTGGCTTAGTATCCTTAGCCACAGGTTCGGAGATCTTCTTTTTAACTTTAACAGGCTCAAGCGGCTTTACCAAGAACATCTGTCTAAACTCATACTTTATCTTTGAGCTTAAGTCCTCTGCCAGCTGAGTCTGATCTATCATCTTCTCTTCTTCCATATTACTTTTTCAACGACTTAAGGTGTTTAAGCAATTTAATCATATTACGAAGAACTGTCTCTTTCTCGACCTTCAAACACTGAGGTGTATCATCATCAGAGTTTAAGAGAATATTCAAATCAGTATTATACTGAATAAGCAAATGTTCAATCTCATCAAATATGTTAACAAACTGCTTGTCATTGTTTGTGTTTTGCATAACCTCTTCAAGATAACCGTTTTCAACCAGCATCTTTGCATAGTCTTCAGAAATAGTGTAAACTGAATTGTATGAGGAAACAACTGTAGAATTCTCTTCGTTCGAACTATTATGCTCTTCGTTATATACACTCTTGTACTCCTTTGTTTTGTCGTTGTACTCAAATGTATCGCCAACCTCCATTACGAAGAAAGGCTTAATAACCTTTAAAATCTTTGTCATATCCATTAAATTTAATTGTTTTACGCCGACATAACGTAAATTTTTGTAAGGATGGTTGCAAACTGCATAAAAATTTTATATAAATTGCACTTTTCTATTCAATATGCAACTTTTTTAGCTTTTTTACGTTAGGGGGATAGTAGGGGGTTAGTCAGACTAAGAACCCTTTCTCTTATATATTCTCTTTAGGAGATCTACTTTAGTAGTACAGCTATTACAGTATGTAAGACTATACAACTATAGTAGAAGCTATATAAGCTTAGTAATAATTGTAAGACTAATAAGAATAGTATGGATAAGAAGAAACAGTGTATAATAGACGAATATAATACGGTATATGGGTTTAACTTGTTCGTTATATTTAACCCAGATAAGTCTGTAATAGATAAAAGATTTGCGTTTAGACAAGATGAATCATCTATATGTGATGGTGAATGGTCTGAATATACGGCTTATACAGTAAATGGAGCATATGATAAATCAACTGACGAAGATTGCGAAATCATAGTAGTAAACAAGCTTTGGAATGATTATAATGATGTAAACACGTTTGCTCACGAGTCGTTTCATGCAGCTGTAGATGTGCTAGAAGCATGCCATATAAAGTTATCTGACGATACAAATGAGGTATTCGCATATTTAATTGGGTACTTTACAGAGTGTGTAAACAAAACAGCAAGTAAAGTATGAATTAGTTTGAGATGAGTGCTGTACTATATTATGCCGACTTCTTGTCTCTACAATACTAGAATAAACCGTGTACAGAATAGTGTAAATATTTCTTTATACATGGAGTTCCAGTAAATATAGCATACATTGTAGAATAGGAGCCAATATACGATCTTGATAATTAGTGGTTCTAGAAGAGCCTTAAAGAATATAGTATGCTAAAGCATAAATTTGGCGAAGATGGAGCTATGAGCTTTATCAAAAACCTATGTAATCTAGGGGTAGCGGGATCTGTAAATGCTACACAAATGATGAAATATATACATAGATATGATGATAAATAGGAACGAGATAAAGCGTTTAGAATATTTAAATTCAACAGATCAAAGAAGAAGTACACACATTTAACACGTAACGACGATGGTGAAATTATAGAGGAAGGGTGCACAAAATACGTAGCCCATGCTGAGCAGAATAGCAAAAGATAAAAACTATTTAAGAGCTGCAGAAATAATAGAAAGAGCCGAGAAAAACGGAAGAAGACTAGGATTTTACGAGCCAGACAACGATGAATCCATTTGATATAATAACTATATTTTTAATTATTCCAATAATAGCTGTTACAGCTGGTTGGGTAATACTTAAAGGAACAAATAGTAATGGGAAAAATTAGCAAAAATAGTAATCTGTACGACAAAGATGGAAAGTTCTTGCATAAGCCAGGAAAATATTCAATTGAAGAACTTGAGGAACTTATAGATACGCTTGATAAAAACTCTAAAGAGTTTGCAAATGCCACAGCAATCCTTATGCACATGTATGAGCAAAAAGGTAATCCTCATAGAGACGAACTTATACAAAAACTTATTGAGCAGTCTAAAACAAAGACCACCAAAGATGAAGTTGTAAACGCTTTAAACGATTTGAAAGATGAAGAGACAAGAGAAGATGGATCCAGCACAGAGGGATGCGTACCAGATACTGCTGAAGGAACTGGAGAACTTGGGGGAGGAAACAGACCCAACGAGACAAATACTACAATTAGCACTGCAGCTTGATGAAAAAGGAGAGTTCTACAAATTTATAGAAGTATTCGGGGATAGCGGAATAGATGATAAAGATGTCCTCGGACTGTCCCGAGATAACTAAAATGATACTAGATATAATATATGGAGATGAAGGAAAAGGAAGCGGAATTAGTACAATTAGTCAGACAGCTTAGGGATTACGTAATTCTAGAAAGAAAAGATTACGAAAAGCTTGTACAGAATAGCAAACCATCAGAATGTAACGAGAGCGCATTGGAGGCTAGAGATGCTCAAATAAAGCTATTAGAGCAGCAATTGGCACACCAAGAAGACTGGGCTAAATATTGGAAAGATAAGCACGAGGCATGCCTTAATGAATTAAAAAAGGAGACTTCTAGATGGTGGAGATTTTTATGAAAATATTAAAGTTTATATGGGCATTCCTTACAGTCCCATATCATGAAGGAAAATAAATAATAGGAGATTAAAATATGTTAGTAGATATATCTGATATTAAAAAAGATTTAAACGAAGAGGAGAAAGAGATATTTGATAAGGTAATAAAGGCTATGAATGCTAAAAGCGTTACAGTAAGCATGCTAAACTTTGCATTTTGGGTAATATTATTGTACGCATGCTTTACAATCCTACCTTTATGGGCCACTATTTCTCTTATTGGAATAAAGCTTGCAATCCCTGTTATAAAGATCATTAAATACATAACTGTGGCAAAGAGGTTGATTAAGGATGACAAGAACATTAATAAGAAGCTATTGTCAATTAGGTTAAAGATTGCTAATAAGGAAAAATGAAGCATATGGAGAACGATAGATTTATATTAAACAGAAATAGTGATCTAAAAGTAATATATATCGGCACCGGTCAATTTCAATTAGCTTCTGGAAAATGGGTAGATGCTATACTCTATAAATATAATGGAGTATACAAAATGATGGAAGCATCTGAGTTTATAAGATTCGCAGAACCAGATAGATCTACTGCACTTGATCATGTCGGAGACATTATTGGCCATGGATATGTACCTGGATTCGAAGCAGATAAAACACATATACCTGCACATGAAGTAGAGTGTGGAGATCCTGTACAAGATGATTCTAAATCCACTGACGAATACTTCTAGAAAATAGTAAAATTAAAAGCTGAAAACAAATGAGGTACGAATACAAGGGTAATGTCTACAATTATGTAGGAGTAGGAAAGTTTAAAGACTCTACAGGTAAGTGGATTGACGCTATAATATATGAGCGTGATAACCATATGTATATGAGAGAAATAACAGACTTTATAGATAAGTTTAATAAAGTATGAGAATAGCCGGGGTTTGCAGCCTCGGCTTTTTTATTTTATATTTTTTATTTTTTCTAAACTGTTATGTGCGTATAGAGACACGAAACAGTGAAATAGCGCTCCCCCTCCCAAGTACGCAATCCGGGATACCCCCGTCAAAGACTCTGAGCACCTAATAAATTATCTACACCTTTCAAACGATATTAACATTTAAAACATAATCAATATGAATAGAACTCTTTGCACAATTATCGCAGTGTCTATCATTGCGTTTGTTATTATTCTTGATGCATTTGTTATTGCATCATATTCACCAACAATGCTTTTAACTATGGGTGATCGCATACTCCTTTGCATCATATGGAGCGTGCTATTTGGTGGGATGTCATATGGGATATGGGATTGCAGGGCTAAATAAGCCTTGCTCCCATTTAACTAAGCAACTAAGAAACACATTCTCATTAATGGCGATAATATTAACAATTAAACATTTACAATTATGAAAACAAAGACAGTTTACAGATGCTCTGTACGACAGGGAAAGAACTATTGGGTAGCTAGCCCACAGTATGCAACTATAGAGGACATGATGGCAGTTATGACGCCTTGGATCGCAGCCAATAAGGACTGCACAGTTCACTTCTTCCAAGAGCAAGTTATTATCCCAGAGACTAATGGTCAGGCTTAATGCCTGGCTCTTAGCCTCTTAGCAGCTAATAAATAAGTTCTCTATACAGATGATACTAACATTTAAACATTTATAATTATGAAAAAGACTATCATTATCTCTACAGTAGTTGGTGTATTGTGCTTTGTTCTTGGTATGTCAGCTGGTTGGAATGGACACAAATCACAATCTCGTGCTGTCTACAGACTTGCTATTCTCAAAGGACAGCTTGCTGATTCTATTATGTCTAACAATAATGTGTATGATATGGATGGGTCAGATCAGATGGCATCTTATCTCTATGTTTCAGCTATACTAGACACATTGCTCGCTAAATAGCGGGCTTTGTGCCTAATCTGCTCTCTAAGGCACGATCTCAGTACACGTGGGATAATTGTACACGCAACATATTAGAACGCGTTAGAGGGGCTCTAAATGGCCTTATACGCAATATTATTGTACACGCATTACTTGGGGCATTCACATTCTCCCTTAGCATCTAATAAACATCTGCTCCTAACTAACGATAATCAATATTAATAACTAAATAATTAGGACATATGAAAATGAATAAGATTAAAGTTGCAAAAGCTACCATAAATGGTAGAGAGTCATTATTTCTTATCACGCTTGACAAAAATGGGAAAAAGATTAACATGACAATGGCAGAGCTTGATGATGATGGTATGACAGAAGTAATCGTGGCAGACAACGGATTTATCATTAGTAAGGACGAACTAGGCTACGAGACTTATGAAATAGACAATAAAGATTAGCGAGTTTGGGGAGACATACACAATCTCCCCAACTTCACATTCTTGCTCAATACACATTCTTGCTTAGCAACTAATAAACAAATTCTCCTAAAAGACGAGATTAAACAAATTAAGTTGAGAATTGAGGACAATGGGTATCGATGAGTGAGACTATCTCATCCGACCCACTATTGCTCCTTTTCCTCATCTTCTTTTGTTTATGCCTCATTAATATATAGCGTAATCATCAAAAACTGCAGAATTATGAATACAATTATTCCAGGCGCACAGATTGGCGCATTCAAAACAATCAGTCTCTCAATCGGTCAAGCCAAGAAAGCGAACAGAGACGGCAAAATTAGTAAGTTCTTGGTAATTGGTATGAAGAACAAGAAATCTCTCTTGGGCAAGAAGCAGAATGTCATCTTGTTTGACGACGACCTCAGTCCTGAGATATTCGCTGTTCTTCAGAAGTATGCTACACCATCAGTTGACCCTAATCATCAGGGAGGATTTGATGTCAATCTGGCAAACTTCAAAGCTGGACCAGAATTTGCACAAGACCCAGATACTTGGGGTCAGTTGCTCGAATTCCCAGGTGGATGCTTTGAAGAGTATGAGTTCGCTAAGGGACCATGCTATGCTAATCAGATTGATGGTAGCCCAACACTGGATGGTAACAATCAGAAGGTAATCCGCAGCAGTATCTCAGTCTTTGTACAGATTGATTTTATCGATGCTAACGGAATTACTCACTACATTGAGCCATACAGCAAGAATGCACAGGGTGCTCGCATGGAACAGCGCTTCTTCCGCAATCCTGTGGAGGGAACAACTACACAGCAACCTGCATTCGACCCAACATCGCTCATGGGAAGTGGTCAGCAGCCAGCTGCACAGCAACAGCAAGCTCAGCAGCCAGCTCTACAACAGCCTGGTATGGCAGCAGCTCAAGTTCCTCCAGCTCCACAGGCTCCAGGTGCACCAGCTACAAATCCAGCGTATTAACACATTGTCTCCTTATGGAGACTTTGTGTTTGGAAAGAATAGAGCAAAATTGATATAGTACGCGTTAATTATAATTAATATGGACAAATTCTGTTTAGTATCTATAATGTTGTTCGCTATGCAGCGCGATATGGTTAATCACTCAATTGTTGATGTAATCAATTGCATTGATTGCGAACGTGATATCTTGTCACGTACTCATTTTCTTGAGCTTGAGTTTGCAGACGCTATGTACAAGCATATTATGTACGATGTATCATTCGGCGCATATGACAAATACTTCGATAATAAGCAATTCTTAGATAGAATATGGCCGTTATAATTTGGAAAGACAAATAAAGACAAATAAAGACATAGAATTGTATTTTAATTAAAGATTCTCATAAATGATTGAACAATATGTTCTAAATGGTTATTATACACCAAGCGTGGTGACAATAAGCGTTAATACCACAGTCTGTGAAGATAGTGGTATGTTTTTAAACTCAGCTAGGGAGAGTAGAGAGCATTACGTAATACTACGTATTACTCCAATAACATCGTCACTGATGAGACCTAGACGAAACTACACATTGCATCATTGTGTGGTCTGACGTTTTTATTTCCATAAAAGCAATTCATAAGCATAAGAATACAATTGTCTGTGAAGATAGTTGTATTTAACCGTTATCTCATGCGGTATACAAACTAGGAAGACGGAGCACCTACGCTAACGTGATAAATCGTAGGTAGTAATGTGGCAGTCATGGTCCCAAGCCCATGCACTACAACACGTGCTTATAGTACTTGCAAAGCTATAAGATGTCGATTGTGGGACACAGAGGGTATCCGCCTGATTATAGGTAACAGGATTACATGTAAAACTGAGAATTACTTAATGCAGCCGAAAGTATACAGGTGAAGGCAAAGTGCGATCTAATTCTCTATGACAGTCTGGAGAGACGGATAGTGGTGATAACGCATACATTTAAAATGTACGGGCGTTCTAGTGAACATTTAGGTGAGTCACAAGGTTCGAGTCCAGTCACCACTCAAGGTTCTGTTCTATAGTATCGATTTACATCTTACATCATCTTTTAAAATTGAACGACGTAAGTTTTATTTGATACTCAACGTGCTGGTCTGTGAAGATAGGCACGTTTTATTATGTATATTAATCAATAGTTATATATATGGAAAAGAATAAAATTCATGGTTTTATGGACCAATTAAACTTATTCTTTGTAGGATTAGTTATTGGTGGAATTGTTGGTGCCTGCTTTGGTGTAAATGCCTATAAAGGCAAGAACATTAAAGCAGAGAAAAAAGTAAAAGCGTATGAGCAGTATTACAAATGTACTGAGACGCTTTTAGACTCTCTTGATGGTACACATAATCTTGATCTTATGGATACAGATCTTGCAACAGATTATGGTGTTGATTATTTGGAAGCAAAATCCAAAGTAGACGAATTAATTGCAGAATAATATGGTGACACATGAGCTTACAAACGACATCTGGTACTCGTAAGAAGTATAAGCCAGGGCAATTAGTAACAATTAATCATCGTGTATTTAGAATTGTAAAAGATTATATATGCATGGATGATTGTATTGGTTGTTTTGATAGAAATTATGAAAAATATGATTTCTGTTTTGATTTACCATTAGATTTACATCTAAAACCAATATTAAAACATAAGGGTTGAGTTGCATCAACCCTAAGTGTTTAATGTAGCCAGCGTAAGCTGAGAGTCCAAAGCCTCTATAAATACAGATGGAACACTTTTATACCGAGCGTAAGCGGTAAGTCTTATGCAATAATAGTATTATAAACATTATCAAAATGTCACACAAATTTACAAATTTGGAGTCAGAGAATGAGTTTAATCATGGCGGTAAAGGCAAATCAACAATGAAGCGTAAAGCAAAAGCTAACACCATGACAAAAAAGGAACTTAAAAAGTTCTTTGGTCATTCATTTCCAGCAATGCCTAAAAAGGTAAAGGTAGCCTAAGTATAGATAGGGTGTAGTTCTATACAAATAAGCAATGTTTTAAATTATCAAAATTATGAACATTTTAGAGAAGTTGATGGGTAATGATTATCCAAAGTTTGAATCAGCAATTTATGCTGATGGTAGTAAGACAATTGTAACGGTATCTCGTACATTGTCTCCAGATCACGTTGACTTGGATTCTCCTAGTTATGTGGAAACCAAGTTTAAGAAGCAGGTTCCGATTCTCAAAGAAATTGGAGTCACAAAAAATCAGGAGACTGATGAACAGAGTATCAATGTTGTGGTTGAGGTAGGTGGAGCATTTAATGGTATTACTCATTTGACTCACCTTGTGCATATTGCTACTGCTATTAGTGAGATTGCAGAAGACAGACTTAGCGAGCCTGAGGCTATCAAGAACATCGGCCTGGATTGTAAACCATTTATTCATGTAAATGATGAACAAGAAAAAGCATGTGACGCATAACCAAGCAGTTAAGCCACAGTCAGCAAAAGGGAAACCTGATGCTGAATATCTTAACTATAAGGTTGTTGCTAAGGAGGGAGGGTCTACAATGATCCTCTCTTCTGGGTTAAGTAAGGTCAATGCTAAGTCCCTTGAGAACACTTTGAGCAGTTATATTAATAACAAGCATTCAAATGTTCCAGGAGCTGGCAAGACAAGTGTTAAATTCTTAACGATTCATTAGTAGTCTTATGATACAAATTATTATTGACGACAACAAAGAAGTCGACATAAAGGCAACAAAAGGTCTTGAGGAGACAGAACTTGCTACAAATGCTGCAATTGAAATTTTGCGACAATGTAAACAAACAGAAGTATCAAAAACTAAACTTCTGCTAGTTTGGGTTAGTTCGGAACACAAAAACAGAGTAGTGAAAGCAATAAAAGACATCATGGGATTTGACTTGATAAAAGCTAAAGAATATGTTGATGAAAGCTTACGTAGCAGAGATGTTGTTTTGGCTTCTGGTAGTAGAGAAGAAATGATGAATACTTGTGTAAAATTTCATGCTTACGATGATATCGCAAGAGTTTGTGTATCAAACATTTAATAGTTATGGCAATAAATCTTTGTGAAAAACCAGAGAATCATAGCCCTGGTCCGATTATAGCAATAGTTGTCATAGTAATATTATTACTCATGACTTCAAAGTGTCATGCACAGCAAAAAGCAGTGATTGACACTATGATTTGTAAGGTTGAATGTATTAAGCAAATAGTACAGAAACCTAGTTCTAACGGCAAAACCGTTAAGTATATGGCTGCATATATTGATAAATCAGCAGGATTCTCAGAGGTTATTCCAATCTCAAAGAGTGTTGTAGATTATATCAACACGTGCAAGCAATTCTCTATTGAGCCAACACTTGGTATTAGACTAAGAAATGGCGTAATTGTATCTATTGTTCGTTATAAAATTAAATTTGTACGCAAATGAAATTTCAAAAGAACGATGTAGTACAAAGAGCTCTACCAAGTGGGTTAATGGTAGGTGGCTTAATGATAGTTATCTCTAGAGCTAATAGTAAATGTACAGCTGTTAGAGACGTATCGACTGGAAAATGTTATATATACAAGTCGAGTAGCTTGGGGAAGGTAGGAAAAACTACAAAGATTATGGTTAGCGAAAGTGATATGAATAAAATTGATGCAATGAAAGGCATTGGTGCATTCTATCATAGTGTATCTACAGTATATGATAGATTGTATGCTAATCCATCAAAATTTGTATGTTTTATACTAGCTACCAAAGATAAGACTATACACAGAACATTTCAACTTGGAGAAATATCTAGAGTATTGCGAAAGGTTGACGAAACCCGTAAAGGGTATCAAATCGTTCCAGTTAAGCAACCAATGTACAAGTTACAACTAATTGGTGAACTATGAGTAAAAAACTTAGTCCTGGCAGAATCTACAAAATAAATGGCATTATTGTTAGGGCTAAACGTCAATACGATTGCAATGGGTGTATCTTTAATAATCCTTTTTCTTGCCCAAGAGTAGATGATTCAAAGGATTTAAATAATAAAGAACCACTATCATGCATTGAAGACGGAATAATTTTTATTAGTCCTTAATTATGGCAAAACGTAGAAAAAATGGGCAAATGTCCGAATCTGAACTTGAGTTACGTCGTTTTCATAGCGATGTAAGAAAGCTCAAAAAAGTTTGTAGAGATAATAATGTCTTATTATTAGAGTTTGACGAAGCTCTTAATGATGATGTATGTATATTGTCTCAAAGTGAGTATGAAATTGGATCTGTAAAAGAATATCTTAGCAATAGTCTAGAGAGTTACTTTGTGCATGATTCAGATTTTAGTAGAACTCAGCAATTATTTGACCATGGGTAAATTAGTAAGTTTAGGTGGAAGCTTGATAATTATGACAGCTTCATTCTATCCACTATTCGATCTTATAAATTCGTTTGGTGATGTAGAACATAGGGTGAGCACTCTTACCATTGGACTTATCTTAATATGGTTAGTAATTGCTGTGATTTTTGGTTTGCTATTATTCTATTTTACATGGATAGATATAATAGATGAAAGAGAAGAATATAATTAGTTGCATTTCAAGGGGGCAGTATAAACTGCCCCCGAGATTTATTAGGTTAAAGGCCTACATAGCAGTTCAAGTCTGTATAAAATCACGCATTATGGCGTCCTGGGGAGAGTTTGGCAGTATCTAAGAAAGGGATAAAAACAAGACGAAAAACTGCCATTTGATACATTAGCTCAGTTGGAAGAGCAATAGATTTTTAATCTATGGGTCATGGGTTCGAGTCCCATATGTATCACAAATGGGTACCAAACAACTCCCTATGACTCTATTAAATAGCGTAATTACCTTAAAATTAATCATTTGGGTTAGAAAGAAAAAGAACGTTAGATAGTAGGAGACAATGGAATGGTTTAAATACAACCAGTGAAAATTGCCCATATTTGGACTTGTAGCTCAGTTGGTTAGAGCAACAGACTCATAATCTGGAGGTCCTAGGTTCAAGCCCTAGCTGGTCCACAAAAGATGATTCCGTGAATCTTTAAAACCCGGATAGTTAACATTTGTTAAATCTCTAAAAATTATCAAAATGAAGAGATTATTTAAAAAGCTTAGCATGTGCTTAATCATGCTTATTGTAGCTTTCGCAATGTCATCATGTGACTATGTGAAGCAGACAAAGAGCGAAATCAGACACGATGATTCGCTCATGGTATCAAAGATGATGCAGGAAATTGACAATCCTACATTCGCCGACTATTCTGATGCGTTAACATATCAGAAAACAGAAGGCCAGTGGAGACATCAGGATTCTGTATTCTTTAGCATACCTGAAAAGGTTATGCGTGATGTTGTATCGGTCCTAGAGAAATCTGGGGAGCCGATAACCAAGGGAAGTATATCTCATGAATTTGAGGTTAACAAGCATGTGTATATGAACTTGCCTGACAAATCAGACCAATACAACATCTTGACACCGCCAGACATTCCTAACACGGAAGTTGTTGATACCATTATTGATGGTAAACATATACAGCTCATACAATCCTCTAGTACAAATATAACAACAAAGGAGGATTAGTTATGAAGCGATATATTATCATCTCTTATGATGGTTCGAATTTGAACCCATCTGAAGTTATGTCAATAGCTTCACAGTTGAAGGTTGTTAGACCAAATGTTGTGGATATACATGCATCAACAATGGATGAAACAGAAGCAAATTCTGTTATTGTACAGCATGCAGAAAGCAAGAATGCTACAGAGTTGTCTGTAGCAGAATCTGCGTGTATCTACGTAAAAAATAAGTTTGGTAAGTTCTTTAACTCAAAAATGAAGTTGATGCTTGCATTGGTCGAGGCTGTAAATAACGAGCCTAATAACGAGTCTCTTACAAATGCTATCAAGATTATATCTTGTGGTGTAAGTAAGAGAATGTGTGATGCTTACGGTATTTCTACTGATATTGTTCATGTATTTAAAACTGTTCAAGGCAACATGTAATATGAGCAGAACGCAGCATAACAACAAAAAGGTGTATCGTCAACGTCACGCAGAGGCAAAAGCAAAGGCTTATAAGCGTGACAAGTTTCAGAACAAATTAAAACACTCAAACTATGTGGAAGATTCCAGTATATACGACCAAGAAGGTAAATGGCAAGAACGCTAAAACTTTAGCATTCGTGTCTAAGTATCCTAGTGTAAGTCAGGCTAAAGGAGCTAGATTAACGCTTATTCGTTTGGCTAACAGCACCCACTTTGTTCCATGTGATACTACCGTTAATTCTAACGGCGAGGAATTCGTTCCAAATCCATCTTGGAATATAGGTGAGTTAACATATGTTAATTAATTTTTTATAAACATTTTAAATCATTATCAAAATGGCAAAAGCAGAAACAAAAGGCGCTGCTAAAGAGCAGCAGAACGTATCAGCAGACAATGTAGTAGAGAGGTTGATGAAGGGCAACCTCGTCACAGACATCGCAGACAAGGCGGCAGAAGAGATCCGCCAGGATGAGGAGAAGCGTAAGATCTCCCAGGTCAAAGAGATTGTCAAGTGTGCTGATTTCCTTAGAATTAAGGAACTTCTCAATGTCCGTAAGGACCGTGCGAAGGCAAAGATTACTCTCGACATTCTGAAGAAGCGTACAGAATTGTTGGCCCGTCTTCTGGGCAAGCAGGACGATGGTACCGCCGTTCCTGACGACCAGAAGATTACTCCAAATGAGTTCCGTGAACTTTCGAGAAAAGTCGATGAGGATCAGCGTAAGCAGATGAACGATCTGAACAATGAATACGAGAAGCATGACCGTGAGTTGCGCGACAAGTATCCTAATAGTTGGCGTTATCTCAACTATCAGTTCGATTGCATCTAATTCTTCTTCTAGTACAAGTATCTTCGTATCACGTACACAGATTCCCAGGAACTGTTGAGATCCCGAGGGATAAGTCAGAGAAAGAATTTCAGAATGAATTAACATTCTCATCAAGTATCTTCGTATCACGATGGGAAGAAGAGATGTGAACCCACACAATAAATTGGGACAGTAGATCAAACAATATGTTTTGTGCGTATCTTTGTATCGGGGAGACTTAGGTAAAGAAGATAGAGTATTTACTAGAACCCTGCAAAATGTATCAAAAATGCTGAATATAGCCCTCTAAGTATCTTCGTATCATGAGGATTCCTATATATTTTTAGCCATGTTACAAGCGTTCTGAGGCAGAGTATGTCACCGAGTGGAGTAATTAACCACAAGTGTCGCAAAAATGCCTTAGAGCGCAACTAAAACGGCTTAAATCAAATGTTCTGACTGATCATCGGAACATTTACAAATGAATGTACAGTGTGTATGAAATAATCTGTCTGGACAGCGGTTCGACTCCGCTCACGTCCACAGTACCTCTTCCCAGTGCGATAAGTCTATTAGACGGTCCTTCCTCTATGTTTTGACTCCGCTTGGACAACCTAGATATGTTGTAAAACTATCTATGCAGTATGTATGACAGAACACGAATTCGTTCGCGAAAACGTGGGCAACCTAGGCATGTTGTAAAACTGCCTACACGGGCGTGTTTGGTTTTGACAGACAGAGGAGATAAATATGTTAAGCACTATACTATATAAACGGCAATGTAAATAACATTGTAGACTATACTAGCGTAGCGTAAGTTTAGTCTAGGTGTTTCCTACCTAAGTGGAGAGAAGAAAGAAGTTGGTACCATCGCCTTTTGGTTTGGGTCTGGGGTTCGACTCCCCAGCTTCTTCCTAATTATGACAAAGGGATACAAAGCGATGATAAAGGACAGATGTCCTTATGTCGTCAACCTAGCGTTCAAATGGTGTACAGAGTTTGGTAGATTATCTAATATAGGTAAAAAACCACACGAAAGAATTAAGTATGCCGTAAAGACGCGATGGATAGACCGTGTGTATCAAGAAAATGTAGCAATCTATAACACTGGAAGAGGTAAACCTCGAACAGATGAGAAAGATGCTTCATTAAGAAAAGCTCTTGGAATACACGAGGGGTCTCAAAATTTTAATTTTGCAGACTCTATAAATTTGGAATATATTAACAAAACGTTTGACTCTGGAGAACGAGCATTTTGGATATGGGTTAACAGCTGGGTAGTATGGTTTCAAGAGAACTATAAATATCTAGAAAACTGTTATAACATATCGTGCAAATGTGGTAATATGACGCTATTTAATAGTGTATTATCAGAAAAAGCTAGTTTTCTAGACGAATATCTTGAAGATTTTTCTGAATTTATTAAGAAAACATTTAATTAAACAAAAATAAAAATGGAGTATTTCCCTAATGTACTAATTTACAGAGCTAGTCTGTTAGGCTATAAAGAAGAAAGTATAGAAAATGTGATTAATTGGTTTCATAATCGCCTCAAAAAGGGCTTTACTTATGAACCACACATATTCTGTGCTGGAGATAGCCTAGACGAAAATTGTTTGTATGAATATGCATGCAATGAGAATTTACGTAGAGTTGGAGATTGGATTATGAAAACCATAATCCTTAGTAATCCAATGAAATTTAAAACGTTAACGACTCGTATGCGTATAGGTTCAGGACTACTTGAAAAGGTAGAAATGAAGACCGGTGGAAAAGATTTAAAATTGATTCTTTTCAACAATTTCGTCAACAACGTTTGGTCATTGTATCGTCAAAAGATGGTATATGATCTTCCGTTTTATCAGGGGTAGGGTGAGAGAGATCTCCCCTACTCCACAATATGGAGTATCAGCGTATCACTCAATCCGAGATTGAGACCATAAAAGAAGCTCAGAAGGGAAATGAGCTTGCGTTTAATAAATTGTTTAACCGTTATAAGGAGTTCGTTGACAACGTACTCTTTCATTACGTGAATGATATGGATGAAGCTAAAGATCTTACAAATGTTGTATTTCTTAAGGTTCACCAGAAACTCTCGACATTCACAGATTATTCGTCTTTTGGCGGATGGCTGAGAATTATAGCTAATAGAACAGCTATAGATTATTTACGAAAGATAAAGGAGAAATCTATGGAATTAGGAGAAGATATGGGCCGACTACCTGTAGAATTAACTAGTTCTTCGGAAGAAGAAGATCTTGTCAATCTTCTTGAACATGAATTTCTTTTAAAGGAGTTTGAAAAGCTCCCTAAAAAGACACAGAAGATTTTTAATTTGTTTTACGTAGAGGATCTATCAGTTGATGAAATTAGCAAAGTGCTAAAAACTCCTACAGGCACTATAAAAGCAGCATTAAGCCGCACTCGTAGGAAAATTAAAAATAACTTAAAAGTTTAACAAAATGACTTCACTTTTATTATTGATTCTCTCAATCTTTATCGCTCTTGGTTTCGCAAGATACAATAAGAGTAACAAGTTGTTCTGGATCATTCTTGTGAGTCTCTTGCTTGGTTTTACTGGTAAGAGCATGGTCAACAGTGCCTTTGTTGACCATAAAAGTGAAGCCAGCACAGTTAAATCTTCTGCAACTCCCATGCTGGCACCGACGTGCTCACTTCAGGCTTTGGAACCCTTAGAGGGCGCTGGTACATGTGATGAGACAAAACCAGCAGGTAAGGATACAGTTGTAGCAGATACTGTCGCTGCGCTTAACTTGGGTGAAGATGAGCATATTAAAGTGCTCGCTAAACCTCCACAAGATTGGTTAAAAACGAACTTTATATTCGACACAAGTTGAATCTAAGTTAGTTGCCCAGAATTTTATTAATTAATTTTAGTATTTAACATTTAAAAACATTATCAAAATGGCTAACAAAAAGAATAAGGGTAACGTTAAGGTTGCCCAGAATAATAACAATGGTGGTAACGGCGTAAACTCAGCTCTTGAAGCTGCAGCTATGCTCACAACAACTGGTGGGTCAAGTATGGACCGTAACCATCAGGTAGACTTGTTAAAGATGGCTCATGATCGCTTCTTCTTGGATGAGAACGCTGCAGAGCACACTGGCATCCCACAGGGAGCCATCGACAAGATCAATCATATTAATGCTATTGGCATTGCTGTATGCATGTGCAATGAGGTTAAGTATGGTTCTAGTGACTTTGCGGTATTAATCCGCAAGTCTGCGCTCCCAGAGCTTAAGGAAGCTCTTAAGGAGATTGGTGTAAATTTCGATGAGACTAAGCTTTTGCCTTCGAACGATGATGCAGAGGCAGTTGAAGTAACAGGTTCAGCTGTACAGGTTTCAGAAGAGACTTCTAAGAAGCTCGAAGAGGATGCTCAGGCTCGTGCTGCCACGGCAGGTAAGGTCTTTGATCCTACAAAGATCAAGGATGAGGAAGAGCTTAAGAAGGCTCTCTCTGGCTTCCTGGCTATGAATCGTGATTCTAAGCTGATGAACAGCATCATGCAGTGCGTGAACTTCTATAAGGCATATCGCTCTATCGAGGCTAAGCGTGCGATCGAGTCTGCTGAGAAGACGCTCAAGGACACTAAGGATAAGAAGTACAAGGAAAATGCTGAGAAGGCTCTTGCTTCTGCAAAGAATGATGCTGAGCGCATCAAGAACATGAGTTTTCATGATGTGTTTCGTGAGGTTGTTAACCTTACGGGTCGTGTCGGAACTCTCACTTATGGAATTGGCGCTCACCTCTTCAATGTTACCGCTACGTCAGGATCTCCTGTATCTGCATTCTGCGAGCTTCTTGACCATTCTACAGACAAGAACACCGGTGTATGCAAGTATACCGATAATCAGATTGCAGACGCTGTAAGATGCCTTGTTCTTATCAGTGCTGATGAGGTTCGCTCTAAGGGCAAGATTTTGCTTGAGGAAGAGAATAAGCTTCCTGAGAAGGAGCGTGTTCAGGCTCACATTGATACAGCTAACAAGAACATCGCATTTGCTGACAAGGCTACTGCAGCGGTTCTTGCAGCTCCAGGTGAGTTTGTTGAGAATCTGAAGAAGAACTTCTTGGATGGTAATAACTTCGCTAAGAAGACTGTTATCTCTATCAAGCGTGCATACTATCGCGACGTTGCTCCAGAGATGATGGCTAAGGTTAAGCCTGACTCTATGCTGGATAACGCTACTCAGTATGCTGGCATCATTTCTAATCTGTTCCGTAATCCTTCTGATCCACTCGCTGGTTATGCTAAGGAGAATATTATCGACTTGGCATTTAAGGCCGACGAGGAGATCAAGGCTGAGGAAGAGGCTGTTGCCAAGGCTGCTAAAGAAGCAGCTGATAAGAAGGCAGCCGAGAATAAGAAGAAGGAAGCTAAAGGTAAGGCTAAGGCTCAGGTAAAAAAATAATACGACCAATTAAGAAAGCTAGTTCACAACTAGTTGGTCGCGTTAGAAAAGCCTTTGACATCCAATGGCAAAGTGAACGCAAATAATTTAACTATCAAAGTATGAAAAAATTAGTAATCACGTTGTTAGGAGCAGCGTTTCTTACTATCGGCATGAATATTGCTGATCTCAAGAATGTTCCCCTTCCAACGACAGTGCAAACAGTAGCAGCATCTACTGTATCGCAACCAATGGACCATTTGTTTGGTCAGATGAATCGTGCTAATCCTGATACAGTGCATGATACCGTTAGGGTAGAAAAGCCTGTACCTTGTAACCATAAACAGTTGCCTGCAAAGACAATTGTTAAACGCACCGTAATTAAGAAGACAGATACGTCGTATGTACCACTTCTGTATATTATGGAACCTGGAGAAAAGGTCGACTCCACTAATCGCAACTCTACCATTCGTAAGGGAGAGCTCCGTGATTATATCCAAATCGCCTCTAATGTGCATAAGTAAACATAAGAACCCTATGCGCTATAATTAGGTAAGTACATATAGTAGATCCCATTAGTCTACGTACGAACATTAACTGGATCCGAGAATATGTTAACCCTGTCTTGCAGGGCGAGATTACTCAAAAGGTAGGATGAAATGTATCAAACATTGAAACAGTTTGATATAGGTAGGAGAAGCGTTGTATCAACTCCTATAGATTACACAGCTGGACTTGTGAGAACCGTCTGGAGACAAGCTGGATGAGGCTGAATACACCTTAAAAAGATGTAGTGTAATTAAAAACGCATAAGTCCCAAGAAGGGCATAATGAACCGTATCGGAATTATATGTGATAATACTAAACATATACAAACGTTACACGAGACGAACTATATTGGTCCCCAGTAGGTGAACAGAATTGCATACATGGTATGGTGCATGGTGCTGGAAGAACCGAGGATATCCCAAACAATATAGAAGTATTATTAAGCCGTAGGTAGTGTTTCTAGTGTCCAAAGCTAGTATAAAGGCCGAAAAACTGCATCAATACTGTGGGGGTAATACCACACAGAGTAAACTAAATGAGTTTGCTGACTATACCAAAACCTTACTGTTCGATTCAGTACAACTCCGTTTAAGGGGTGCCAGGGATGGGGTAGAAGTGTCTGATTGTGACCGCCAGGCTTTTCTTGTTTATGCGGTATATAAAAGTAAAACAAGCGCAAGGGTTGGGCAGTCCCTTAATCGAAGCTCTACGAGAGTATCGTACGCGGGTGAAGATCGCGGTGAAAATCTATTCCAGTTGTATTATTAGGATGTTAGGCAATCCGAACTTACAGCCAATTTCCATGAAAATTAAATCGTTCATGAGATTATGATCGATGACTCCGTTACAGTCAAAGAAAATTGATGGAAAGCTATCCTAGAATAAGAAATAGCAAAGCAGGTAGAAAGTTGATTCGAGATATATCCAGCCAGGATCATTTAACCTCCACTTTCGTCCAAAACGATCTAGACTAATAGTCTATTTGTGTTATGATATACAATATTATATAGTCTCTACAGAGTAGTAAGCTGGTATATTGTATATGCGTATGTCATATACAAAAGATATAGATTATGAAAATTTAGAAAGTTTAAAAGATAACATGTTTAACAGAAATTGATGTCCCTTCATAGAGTGAATCTTACATTGTAAGTAAGGACTTGAGGTGAAGAAATCGAGTGCCAACCGATATGCCAACCATGCTAAAATATACTGCGCAACAGTATATGTAAACATAAAGGTTCGAAGCAATACAAAAAGTTGATGGGCAGCTTATATTCTATGTTGTAAAACGACTGTGTATATTATATGTGTGTACTGTCTCTACACATGTATATTACGTTTATAAGTGGGTGACAAGATGAAATGTATGGGTTGAATTCCCAATATTCGTGCACTATAAATAGGAGGTAGTAATACCGGTACAGAAAAATTGCAAACATCAGCAAAGATGTAAAAAGCCGTAAAGTCTGTGATGGGTTTGATCCTGAGGCATTCCGATAACCAACCGCTGGGTACATGCCATAAGCCGAGTACCGCAGTAAGGAGACCTAGCTGACAGTCGCTTCTAAGTTAGCAGTAGAGATCATCTGCTTTAATAACAATCATGTAGGAATATCTTGTAAGTATAGTAAGGGAAATACGACCGAGATTCTACATATTTTCGTGGGTTATAAGAATTCTAAGATTCTATGAGTGTTAGTTGCTCTGCAAAATTTCACCAACGAAGATTAGAATGGTTAAGTTAGAAAAAACGTGAACAAAATAGCAGAAAATAGTTCAGCATTTGATTATGCAAAGAAAGCATTCAAAGCTTTAGATGATGGGCCTGGATGATCCAGTAAATGTTAATTGCATCATACGTATGTAGTTCCCGCTGCAAGCCTATTACCCTATTGTTGTAATAGGAAGAGTGCAGCTAAGTCTATATAAAGCGTCTACAATAGTAGAACTTTCTTTAGAAACTAAGTAAGCAAAATAGTAACCGAGTATCTTCGTATCAGCGTTGCTTTATTCAATAAACAACGGCGAAGGTGTAGCCAAAATACACCATATTTTTCAATCATATCGTTAGTTAATCAATAACGATATCAAAAAGGATATGATTATGTCAGAAATTAATGTAAACATCGTGGAAACAACTATTAAGTCAAATCGTACCCCACTGAGCTTGCTCGGTGCGAAAATGTTTGGTCAGGACGTATTTACGCCACAGACCCGTATGTTCAACCCAGATCATGATAAGGTTTTAGAGCAGGCTAAGCAGGGCTCTAATGTAAACCTTGTCCTCAATCGTTCTCCTCGCCGTTTTGCGATCGGCTATATTACGATTGAGTCTATGGCTACAAAGCAGAATGCAATTGGTGATGTCGTTTGTCGTCTCAATGAGGGCACAGAACATCAGATCGATATCCCTCTCGGTGAGAACAGCACCAAGTTTGGTGAGACTACCGAGGAGGCAGTTCAGAACGCTCTTAAGGACAAGAACTCTAAGGCTGTGTTCTCAGATCCTAAGGATTTGAGCGGTATCCTTAATGACCTTAACCGTGGTGAGATTGCTCGTCTCGACGCAATTATCGAGCAGGCTCAGAAGGCTAAGGCGCAGTGTTTGTCTGCTATTGCAGCAAACGAGAAGATCGTTGCTGACTATGAGCGTCAGAAGTCAGATTCCAAACCAGCTGATAAGATCGCATAAGATTCATGGAGGCTGTTTTAACAGAGAAGAGTGTTAAGCTTATTGCTGTAATGCTCTCCGAACCGAAAATTAAGGCAGCCGTTTATGAAAAGTTGGACCATACAGAGAAGTACAAGATCTATACCATTAACGATGATGGTAGTATTACTCTGGGTTCAACTAAATTCCATTTTTGGAACAAGATAATCGGCTGTGAGCAAACCTTACCATTTGAGAGCTTTGCTCTTAAGGTATGGGATGCACTAGTGAGTCTTTCCACAGGGCTTAACCAAAAGGCTATTATGGAAGGGCTATCACAAGAAATTGTGATGAAGGGAGTTAAGGATAAAAACTTTAACTGGGTAGTAGAACGACTGTATGATGTTGCGACAAAAGTATGTCAGAATTCTAGCATTGCTGATGGCGTAGGAGCGGACCCTGCGGGGTCCCGGGTGTCAGGGCCAGGGCTTAACGCTCAGCAAGAGTTTCCTGAGAAAATTGTTATCAATATCAATGGACGTAAACAAATTTTGCAGGTTAAAGACTGCATAGGTAAACCAATGATTGAGTTGGAGTATGGAATTGTAAACGCTAAACGAGTAATGCCATAAACAGAAACATTCCTGCGGGAATGGTGTACAAACTGTGCGCAGAAGAGTACACGTTCATGAATGATGTTATCGTATATTGTTTATAATAAAATACGAAAACGATATTATTAGTTTATATTAAAAGGTATCCTTAAACATTCTCTGCGGAGAATAGGTGATCCACCCTGCGGGGTAAGATTACCAATGGATACCTTTTATCCTTTATTACAGTAATATGTAGTATAGGAGCTAGGTAAATGGCTGATTCAAGTAAATTGTTTAATTTTAATCAAACAGTATGAATAAGAAATCAATTAAATTGAACTCAGCAAATATTATTACAATTCGCAAGAACATTGATATTGCTATCAATAAGTATTGGCGAATTATTCGAGCAGAGAATCTTATGTCTAAGAAGGCAATTGCAGCAAAGCAAGGTTCTGGCTTGGATCTCAAGAGCTTGTATAATCAGATTATGCAGCTTAGTGAGAAGCGTATTATGATTAAGGGTATTTTGGTAGCTCTTAATACAGGTACTACAACATTCTCTTACGAGGATTTTAAGAAGACAAATAACTATAGTATTTTTGCAGCATGTGAGGCAAAGGAGGCTATAGCTCAGCTCAAGATGATCAAGACACTTGATCCATCAACTAAGGCAAAGAAGGGATTGAAGGCTATGCCTAAGCGTGAGGTATTCTCATCAGCTAAGATTGCACAGCTTATTCACGAGCAGCAGCTACTAGCAAATAAGTTTGACGCTAATCTCGAGAAGTTTAACAACGAGACTTCTATTGAGATTAAGGATGCTATTGCAGATAAGTTCGAGATGGATCTTGCGGTTTAGATACTATAGGTTCGAGACAAATACAAGGGTCGCCGAAAGGAGTAAGATCGAGGCTTACACGAACCACAATAAGGAATCCCTTGCCTTAAAAACAACATTATTAACACATTAAATTATCAAGATTATGTCTAAGAAGAATAATAAGAAGAACCTCAAGAAGGTTCAGGCTAAGATAGGAACTACACCAGTTAAGGCTGAGGCAGCTAAGAAGGAAGAGTCTAAGGCTGCTGTAAAAAACACAGAAATTGCTGCAGCAAAAGACGATGCTAAGGCCATGAAGAAGGCTGAAAAGAAAGCTCATGAAGAGGCTAAGTATGCCGCTTCTAAGGCTCGCGTAGAGGCTCGTAATGCTCGCAAAAAGAGCATCATGGATAAGTTGATCGACTCCAAGAAGACAAAGGTTTCAGGACCTGTTAAAATCACTCTGGAGGAGCGTTTGAAGAAGCAGGAAGAGCGTCGTAATGTCGCTATGGCTCGTCATATCGCATCAATTACTCGTCGATGCAAGCGCATGTGTCTCAACGATGCCGATACCAAGAAGGTGATAGACATCGCAAAGAAACAGTGGGACAACGCTACTGTATATAATATTACAGTTGTATGCGACTCCGTTCTGAAGAAGAAGGAAGAGCTTGAGAAGTTGGTGAAGGATTGCGGTATTAAGTCTGCATGTATCACTAACTCTACAGCATTCTTTAAGGATGTGCCGGCAAGCGTAGTAACGAAACTACGTGATCTTGTAGGTAACGCTACATTCTATCAGTATCGTTCTGATAGCAAGTCTCCGTTTGAGGAGGCTGGTATAGATGTATCTGCAAGTAACCACAATAAGCACAAGAAGGGAGGAGACCCTCATACTATCGAGTGCTCTAAGAATGCTAGTGTTAACTTCTATAATCTCCGTAGATCCAAGAAGAAGGCTAAGGAGACGCTTGAGAAGAATACGTATACATTCCGTCACGGTAGCAAGGCGGAAGGACGCAAGCTTCGTCGTGGGCTCAAAGTTAAGGCCAAGGCCGTAAACAAGAAGCCTACCCAGGTCAAGGAAGTTAAACAAAAATCAGTTAAGAAAGCAGCTTAATTATAGGAGACAACGTTATGAATACCCAGAATAATCAATATTTGGATGATTGTGTTGAAGCTTATCGTGATATTAAAGAGAAGTGGCTTAAGGACTTTAACAAGTCTCATGGAACTACTTCTAAGTTCTGTAAGGAACATGGTATCCATGGTCTTCGTCGAAAGAGACCTTGGTTTATATTGCTCAAGCGTAATTCAGTTAAGATTGAATCTCGCAAAAAGGTTGAGAAGCTTAACCGCGTCGAGCTCATGGAAGGATATGTTCAACACAAGCTGCAGAAATGGGAGCGAAAGCACCCATGCCCGGTTAAGAAAGACGATTTGTTCTACGCGCAGCAGTTCCCGGTTTGGGAAGCAGAAAAGAATGCCGCAGAAGAACATATTAGAGACTTAGTTGTATCTAAATATGACAAATTACAACTTGTAGGACGATTCCAGCATTCGGACGACAAGTTTACTGAGCAGGAAGTTGCTCAGATAAAAGACAATGGCGAGACTGCTAAACATGGAGGAGTAAACAATCTTCCAGAAAGTAGTAAAGTCATCAAGATGGCTCGTAAGGAGACAAACAAGGTAAAAGCAAAGCGCAGTAATCTTGTTTGTACAAACCTTAAAGACCATCGTAAGAAGACGGGACGACTCCTGTTACCAGGCGCAAATAAGATGCGAATGGCAGCTTAAGGCGTAACTTCTTCAAAATCGACCAGGACACCACTGGTCACCCTAGTGTGCTCCGAAAGGATATGACTGCGAGGTGCAAACCCTCACTAGGGACAACATGTGGTACATATATGTGGCAGCGAGAAAGGTACCGAAAGACGTAAAACATCAATCAGCGTCCGCACATATCATGTATGTCATGCAGACCCGACGGGGTCGGTTCTATAGCTCAGTGGTAGAGCACCGGGTAGATAACCCGGAGGTCATCGGTTCGAATCCGATTAGAACTACTATGATAGTAAAGGAAAGACCAGTAGTTCTATATGACATAGAAGTTTTTCCAAACTGTTTTCATTGTACTTGTAAAGATTCAGAGAATCATAACCTATATAAATTCGAGATATCCTGTCGTAAAAATCAACTAGAAGAACTAGTTGACTTCTTCTATACAAACAGAACTGATCATATAATGTGTGGTTATAACAACAAACATTATGATGATATAGTTATAAACTACATCATACATTTCTGTAATAGAATGAAGCGACTAGGATACTCGAGAATTTGTAGATCTCTGTATTATCTTAGTAAAGAAATAATAAGTTCGGAAAAAACAGACAATATCGATAAGATTAAACAGTATAAGTATGCAAATTACTTCTATTCGTTTGACCTTATGTTGATGCTCTATAGCTCTAAGCAACAAAAAAGCTTAAAAGAAATCGAAATACTTTTACATATGCCAAATGTACAAGAGTATGAAGGTAACTTTGATATACAGATAGAAGAATGTGATATCGATGCTATGATAGAGTATAATGTGAACGACGTAGAAGCTACTGAAACTTTGCTTAATAAAGTAAAAGAAGATGTAGAACTACGTCTTGAAGTTGAAAAAGAATGGGGGTTTGATGCACTGTCAATGAGTGGTGTACGATTTGGAGAGGAAATACTTTTACAAAAGACTTTAGCCATTGGCAAAACAACAAAAGACGAGTTGAAAACTCGTACTCGAAAAGTCGGAAACATTCGTTTAGGTGATATTATACTCCCATTCATACAATATTCTAATCCAAAGTTGAAAGAAGTCTTATTGGATGTAAAGAATGCTACTTGCAACGCAAGCAAGTCTGATAAGAAACAAGAAAACTATGAGAAGAAGTTTGTTCTCTCAAACATTTGCTACTCTATAGGCGAAGGTGGTATACACACCATCAACGAACCTAGAGTCTACAAACCTACAGATGAACAATTTATAGGACACTCTGACGTTACGTCTATGTATCCTTCGTTAGCCATTATAAACCATTGGCTTCCGGTTCACTTAGGAGAAGATTTTTGGAATGTGTACAATGCTCTATACGAAGAGCGTTTGGCTGCCAAACGTAATGGAGAGTTATTAAAGTCTAAGGCATTTAAACAGGCTCTTAATGCTCTTACAGGAAAGATGCAACAAGAAAGTAGCTGGGCATACGATCCACTCAACGTATACAAGATACGTATAAACGGGCAACTTATACTACTTATGTTAGTGGATAGGCTTCTAGAATTGAATTGTAAGATTGTACAAGTCAATACAGATGGTGTCGTCTACATTGCCGACAAATCCGCCCGCTTCGCAATAGCCGATGCAATTAAGGAAGTTGAGCAATTAACCCAGTTGACATTCGAATCCGATGATTACGAGTCGTTTTATCAGTACGACGTGAACAATTACTTTGGTGTTCGCAAAGGATACTCTCAATCTGGAGATCCAAGACTGATAGAAAAGAAAGGCAAGTTTATCACAGATATTGGTCTTAACAATAGTATGACACCAGTTGTTATTTCCAAAGCTGTGATAAACTATTTTTTAAACAATGAACCGATAGACAAGTTTATTAAGAAGGATAGAGATATCCGTGATTTCTTAATGTCACAAAGCGTAAATAAGGAATCAAAAGTTGAGTATGGAGGAAAACAGATTCAACGTATTAATAGATATTACGCATCGAATAGTGGTTACTATCTTATAAGAGTCAAGGACAAAATGTACGAAAATCGTTCTGAAACAAAAATAACAGAATATGGAGTCCGAATTCTTAATAAGATAGATGCCACACCAATAGAAAACCATCACCTGGATTATCAGTACTACATTAGCAAAGCAAAAAAGATAGTTAATGAGTTTGTTAATCGCCAGTTGACAATCTTCGATGATTAATCGTTTATCAACGTATATAAGATGATTATTGAACTAAACACAAAACTCCTGGATATTCCAGGATTAAATTCAAATCAATTAATATTCCTAAGTTTGGTATTGGATAAGAATCAAAAAACTTATAATCAAGACGTCCGCAAAATTGTCAGCCTAGTTAGCGACGAAGAAATATCAAACTTAATTTCTCAGGGACTTATTACCTCGATCGAGAGAGGTAAGTCAATTACATATCATGCAACAGATACGCTTAAAGATATAGTCCGCCCTAAACAGGACTATTTTGATCTGTTCTATGAAATGTACCCAATATACGTTCTACGACCAGATGGTACAAAAAACTATCTGAGAGCCAACGTTAATAAATGTAGACATTTATTTAATGTTTATGTAGGTCAAAGCGAAGCTATGGCTCAACATCTTATTCAGTGTCTTGACTTCGAAATGAAGAAAAAGACTAACGAGGGTAAACTGAGTTACATGAAGACGATGTGGAGATGGCTAGTAGACCATCAATGGGAAGAATCTGAGGAAGAAATGCAAGACAACTCTAAAATTGAGGAATCGACTTATGGAACAGAACTTATCTAATCTTATACGACCAATGTCAGTTGTAGCCCAAGAGGCAATAAACTACATATCTGGTCGAAGAGAACATTCTATAACTTCTCTTAAGACTAGATGGGCTAAGTTTAATAAGCAGTGTATGGGAGGTATTGAACCTAATACCGTTTACACCATAGCTGGTATTTCAGGAAGTGGTAAGAGCTCATTTGCTAATGAAATCTCAACTGATATTGTTGATTTGAATCCTGATGAAGAAATAATAATTCTGATTTTCTCGTTAGAGATGGTTGGATTTAGGCAGGTTGGAAGAACGCTTTCTAGTAAGCTTAGGAAAACGACTTCGACTTTGTATAGTTCGGAAACGGACCTGGATGACGATACCTTCAGAAAGGTCATCTCAGTATCTAATCAACTAAAGGAGTATCCTATATGGTTTGTAGATAATCCTACAACTCCCAAGGAAGCAGAAGATATTATTAGGTATTTCTATAATACATATGTAAAAGGTACTAATAAACACTTTGTAATAATGTATGATCACGCTCTACTAACAAAGCCTATAGGCAGTGTTATAGAGACCATGCAGGAACTCGAAAGAGTTTTTATAAGTGCTAAAAAGTATCCTATGACATCAGTGTTGCAACTAGCACAGATGAATAGAAATATCGAATCACCAGAAAGAATAAACAATTTTTTGTCGCATTATCCTATGAGAAGCGACATTTCATCTGCTGATGCTTTATTTCAAGCTAGCGATTATGTTATAGTTATTCATAGGCCTGAAATTCTTGGAATACAAGAATACGGCCCGAGCCATTTACCTACTCAGAACAAGGTGTATCTACACATCTTGAAGAATCGAGACGCAGGAAAGCCCTGCATACTTGAATTCCAGAATGACTTAGCATATAACAACTTGATAGAAAGTTAAGCAATTAAAATTTAGGCTGAATTATGACAACATACGATATTAAGTTTACTGACAACAACATTAAGAACACTAACAATGGTAACATTTATTCTCAGATTCTCGATGATATTATTCTTTCTACTGTAAAGAAGAACAACTCTTATTTGTTTAACACAAAGAAGGAGGATGACGATCTGATTGATGCCATGTTCGACGAGTTGGATCATACTTATATCTACAAGCCTCTGAAGGGCGACACTTTGTTCGCAAAGGCTTGTGATATTCTTGCTAATTATGGCAAGAAGAAGAGTACTATGAAGGGTATTAAGCTCGGTAAGATTTACCGTCTTGAGAATGGTCTTCCTATCATTTTCTATAATGATGAGATCCAGATTGGTACCGACATTTATAGTTATTCTGATTTTAGTGATTACAACTTTATCTCTTCACTTAGTCCAGAGATTAAGAAGACAATCATTAATATTAACATTAAGCTTTAATTAAAACTTTTAGTATCATTGTATCATGAGTTTAACATTACCTACTAGTAAAATTCCTGCAGTTTCTGAAAATCCTAGATATCTTATACTCTATGGTCTTCCAAAGGCTGGTAAGACATCTTGTCTTGCACAGTTGGATAATAACCTTATCATAGACCTTGAGGGAGGCTCTGTCTTCGTTGATGCGATGGCCATCCAGTGTCGTACGATCAATGATTTAGGAGAAGCAGCAAGTGCCATTCGTGCCAAGAATAAAGAAGTAGGTCATAATTTCTATAAGCATATCACTATCGACAATGCTACACGACTTGAAGATATTTGTATGAGCTATGCTTGTACACTCTATCGCCAAACTCCAATGGGTAAGAAATGGGACGGCACAGACGTAACCACCTTACCTAATGGTGCCGGTTATAAGTATCTTAGAGACGCAGTAAAGAAGGTAGTTGATATGTTCCGAGATTTGTGTGACGAATTTATTCTTGTAGGTCACGTTAAAGACACCGTAACTGAAAAGGATGGTGTTGAAGTTTCTGCAAAAGAGCTCGACTTAGTTGGTAAGCTGAGTAAAATCGTGTGTGGATTAGCCGATGCGGTTGGTTACGTATATCGCAAAGGAAATGAAACGCATATATCCTTCAAAGGTGGTACATCTGATACCATCATGGAGGCTCGTGCAAGACACATAGCCGGAAAGGATATCGTTATTGCAGAAGGTAATGAAGATGGAACACTTACAACACATTGGGATAGAATATTTAAGTAAATTGATATATCGGTTCGTTCGATCAACAGCGTACTACGCTGAGAATAAACTGGATATGTTAGCATTACGTATATTAAAATAATAGAGATTATGTTTAGTACAAAGACAGCCGCAATTAACAACGAAGAATTTAGTAATAGTAGTTATATGCCAGTAGGCATCAACCAGAATATCACTCTTAAAGAGGTAAACTGTAACAAGTCTCCTCAAGGTCTCGATTTCCTCGAGATCGTATTTGAGAATGAGGATGGTCAGACAGCTACTATGACAGAGTGGAAGAATACAAAGGGAATGTATATCAAGACAGACGAAGACTTGCAGAAGCGTGATAATGCTCAGTTTGGACGAGTTTGTCAGATTCTCGATTGTTTTTATCCACAGCGACCAGATGCAGAGCTTTCTACATTTAAGGAGATGATCGACTGGACAAAGCAGATGCTTGATCCTATGATTGCTACTAAGAAGAAGCTCCGTTTGAAGGTTATCTATGATAAGAAGGGCTATACTCAAGTAAGTAAGCTCGGAATCTTCGTTGAAGACATGTCTAATACAAATTCGCAGATTAAGCTCTTTAAGAACGATCTTATGGAGCGACCAGTTGTTGCCGACAAGGAAAACGACGATCCGCTTAACGTGCCACCAACCGTTACTCCGGAAACTGTGAATGCAGCAGGCGCATCTGACCTTCCCTTTTAAGGAATTTACGCCTGAAGAAATAGAAATACTACTTGACTGTATGAAATCCGGTAGATGGTTTTTATATTGTCTACATAGCAGGAGTGCCAAACTATACAACAAGTGGTTATACCCAGGGAGATAATACTGCCATGAAAGGGTATTGGTGGAGCTAGGTAATTCAGTTACCCTTTGGAGGTGAAATGCCTCCAATAAGGCTAGTCAGGGTGTCGTGAGACATATGACAAGAATGGTTTATTTTTTGGTGTATTTTCTTTTACCCATTCTGCTAGGTTCGATTCCTAGCATAGCCACAATTTCATTGTTACAAATATATGCAGAAAACTCCGGTCCGTGAGGATAGGTGCATATTCTTTTGGACCTCAGTTCTCCTGAGGAGCCATATCTCATGAGTGGACCATACTTAAGTTGGATCTGGGATGTACGAATGAAGTCCCCGACCTGGATAAGTCCGTAAACTATCCATCCGTCGCGACCTGAGCATGTCATTAAACTGCTCATTTTTATATTTGGGGAGTAAGTCCGCAGACATCTGGTTGACGATAACGAATGTGTATCTTACCGGTTCGATTCCGGTACTCTCCACTAACTTATAAGTTATGTATAGTACTAGAACAGCAATTACTATGTCCTTGAAAGACATCTTGGACAAAGTAAATGATTTAGACATCTATACGTATTGTTTGGGATTGTTTAAAGTTGGAAAACTTATGAATAGCCCTTTAAGGTCTGGAGATAATAATCCTTCATTTGGAATATTTCATTCTAAAACAGGAGGATTATTGTGGAAAGATCTCGGAACTGGAGAGTATGGAAATGCTTTAAAGTTCCTAAAAAAATACAAAGGTATAACGACTAGAGAAGAACTTGAACGAGAATTATTGAGAATTGTACGCAGAATAAATCCTAATGAAACGATAAGGACAAATACGTACGATAAACCGAAAGGAGATACTGATATCGGAATAGTTCGACAGCCGTTTACCAATGTAGACAAACAATACTGGAAACAGTTTGGAATACATATTGATACCTTAAAAAAGTTCAATGTATTCAGCATCAAATACTTTCTTTGTAATAGTATCGTCCGAAGTATCTACAAAGAAAATAGTCCTATGTATGCATATAAAGTGTATGATAAGTTTAAGATTTATCGTCCACTTGCTTCCAAGTTTACTAAATGGCGTACCAATCTGACAAATAGGCACGTACAGGGATTATCCGAATTGCCTAAGGAAGGAGGCGACCTACTCATAATAACAAAGTCATTGAAAGATGTCATGTGTTGCTACGAGATGGGTTTTAATGCAATAGCTGCTGCTAGTGAGACAGTGTTTATACCTGAAGACATACTCAAGTCTCTAAGATCCAAATGGAAACATATAGTTATACTGTATGATAGAGATCAAACTGGTATGAGTAAGGCTAGACAATACAGTAAACAATACAAATTAGATGCTTTTTTCATTAATAAAAAATTTAAAGCCAAAGATCTATCAGATGCTGTTCGTGACAACGGATTTAGCACCATGAAAGACTGGTTAACAAAAACGTTACAGAAATATGATTGATGTAGTAATAGGATGCCTGCTTGGTGTGCTGGGAGGTGCAGTAATGTCTCCTCTATTGCATAAATGGCTTACAAAGAAGCTGACTAAGAAAATTCACCTTAGTAAAGGTGGTTTTATGCGCATTTATCTTCCAAACAAATTGCAGATGACTATCTGGGATAGTTATAATGACGATGGTTGTATATGCGCATGTGTCCATCATGAAGGTGAACAAAAAGTAACTGACGGCGAAATTGTCTATTTTAATAGAACTTCTGTATCCAAGATAAGGGGAAAGAATTTTTATTATGATAGGCAGAAAATCTAAAGGCAGGGTACGGAATGCGACTAAAGTCGATAAGTATGGTCTCCATTTTAGGAGCAAACTCGAATGCTATACTTATGAAGCTTTTATGAAAGCTGGAATACCAGTTAAATATGAGCCAAAGCATTTCGTATTACTGGATAAGTTCGAGTATTTAGGCGAAAAAATAAGGCCTCTAACATATCTACCTGACTTCATAGGAAAAGGGTTTGTAGTAGAATGTAAGGGCCTTATGGGAGATTCATTCCCTCTTAGATGGAAATTGTTTAAGCATTATCTTAAGCGACATCGAAGTAAAATGAAGTGTTATCTCGTACGTAACCATAAACAGGTAGACGAGATGATAGAAGAGATAAAAACCAATATTTGAGTATTATAATATCAGTAAATATGGAAAAGAAATTTTTGAAAGTAGGTAAGAGCGTAAACTTTAAGTTTAACACAGAAGGACTTGAGTGTGATTTGACACCAGGAATGGTTTATAACATTATTGTAGATCGTTTTACAGATGCCATAACACTTGAAGAGTCTGGTAAATTATCTTTGCCTTCTAAGGTATATTGCACACAACGCGATGAACGTTTTATGGACAAGGTTATTAATAGTTATAATCTGTCTGAAGGTGGATTTACTGGTGTAATGCTCGCAGGATTGAAGGGATCAGGAAAGACAGTAATGGCTAAGATGATTGCCAATAAGAGCGGTCTTCCGATTGTGAATATAGATAAAAATATACGTCCGCATATCCTTCGAAATCTTGTAGAGAAGTTCGGTGATACAAGTGTTTGCTTCTTGTTTGACGAGCTTGACAAAGTTCTTGCAGATTACGACGACTCTTTCTTGTTGCAGGTGTTGGATGGTTCTGACACCAAGGGTAAACATATGATTTTGTTTACCTGTAACGATGACCGTGAGATATCAGAGTATCTGATAGATCGTTGTTCTCGTATACGTTATTGGCGTGAGTTTGACGAGATGTCTCCATCTCTTATAATGGAGGTATTGAACGATAAACTTAATGACAAGAAAGAAGTCAAATCTTTAACAGACTTTATTAAGGACAACTTCGAGGTATGTAGTTTTGATAACATTGTTTCTTTCGTAAATGAAGCTAACAATTATCCTACTACGACATTCGAAGAGTTGTTTGAGGATATGAACCTTTCTTCAAAAGGTGCCATAAAACCTCATGTTCGTTCTTGTAAATATAACTGTCTGAAGAATGTTAAGAAGAAAACAACTTCAGATGATTGCTGTTGTGATTGTTGATGTGCAGGATGCTAATGAAGACACCAGAGTACAAAATACCGGAATACGACATTCCGTACTACGAAGATAACACACGCATTAGTAATAGTGCGATAGGCTGGTTCTTGAATAAAGGACCGGCCTATTTTCGTAATATGCTGGATGGTAAAGAAAAAGGTTTAGATTTGCCACAGTTACGTAAAGGAACCATGATACATGAGTTCCTACTTCAGCCAGATCAATTCTGGAATGATTACGTTCTGTTCGATGGCGATAAGCCTAAAAGTGCGCAAGCACAAAAGTTCTGTGAAAACTTAATAAATACCGTTGAAATAGAGCTAAATAAACAGCTCTCAGAGGCCTATCGCAAGTCTTATAGTATAGTTGGCAAGAGTGAAGATAAAATCCTCTCAGAAGCGCTCAAAATAAGCGTAGAGTATAAGGATTATATCGAAGCTATTAAGTCTAAGAAAATACTTATATCTCAGTATGACTTAGACCAGCTTATGAAGATTCAGCATAATGTTGGAGAACATAAGTTAGCAAGACAACTAATACGAAGAGCTGGTGAGCATGGCAGTATACACGTATATCATGAGTTCCAGATAAACTGGGATTATTTGGTCGAAGACGAATTGAATCATGAAGCACTTACTCCTATTGCATGTAAATCATTACTTGATAGTTGTACATTTAACTTTGACACAAAGACATGTACAATTATGGATATCAAAACTACAGCTAAGTTATGGCACTTTGAAGACAGTATGAAAGAATTTGATTACTGTAGGCAATTGTGTTTTTACAAAGAAGCAGTATATTGGTATCTAAATAACGAATTGGAATTAAGTAGTGATGAAATCAACGAATGGAGATTTGAATCTTATATCATAGCTATCGACACAATAGGTAGTAATGAAATAAGGGTATTCAAATTGACTACACCACAAGTTACTTCTAGAGGTGTAACAATATATGATTTCATGAGAATTTATCTATGGCATTTGGGAACAGGCAACTGGGACCATAGCTATGATTACTATACTGGAGACGGTAGTGAAACCTTAAACCTATGAGTAAATTTGCAAAGGTAGTAATGCCTTTGATTATGAACGATATTAAGCTAGATGACTTCTCTGAAAAATCAGGGTTTATAGATATCTATACATATGACCCTGACAATCCGGGGGATTATCGTAGTATCTACTTCGTTGTTAACGACGATGTACGGAATGCTTTATCTATAGATAGAGCACGACGTTTTATTAAATCACCTAGTTTTAAAGGCGTTTATACTAAACGGTGCGATAATATACCATATATGGTATACAAGCTTAGTATGACGCCATCGATATGTAAGATGAAAGATGGAGTAATCTCTCCGACTCTAGAAGAAAGGACTCGAATTTTGCAGTTTTGGGGTCTTACTTCAGATATAGGAAGATTATTGCTATGTAATAGCACCTTGTCTGTAGAAACGGATTACGCTATGCCGTTAGCAGACGAGGCTCCACTCTTTTTAGAAAACCTTATATGACAACAAAGGGGAACAGTACCTTATCGGTATTGCTCCCCTATTTTGTTTGGTTTAGTTTATGTGAAATGTCTTAGTACGCGTTTAAAATCCAGGCATTGGTGCCATTGGAGTCATTTTTGGCATCGGCTACATTGGTGCCATTTTAAACATATTGTCTGAACTATGCTTCTTCTATTCGCTATCTTTCCATGTATATCCACCCATTTTAAACACAGTACCAGTTACAGTGTTATCAAAGTACCATCTACCTACTTTATCATTACCTCTACTAGATCCCCATGTTTGTATATTATTTAAGACACCAGAGGCAGTCATTAGCGATCTTTGCCAACGTGGGAAATATTTGTACTTTGAATCAGACTTAATAATGTCAGTTGGGTTATTTCCTGTTAATCCAGCTGCGTCAGCAATAGCGGTGGGTATTTCTGTAAATTTTTCTACAGCAGATGTTACGGTTGTAGCAGATTTAACCATATCTACAAACTAATAAACATTGTACATCTGAAATTGCGAGTCAATAGTTCTAAACATACATTGGTCTATAAGCCTAAGATAAACCTTCTAGTCTATAAAGTTCTTTATTGTAGGTAATGAGTCTTCATATGTCTTAGGTTTAAGGTCTTTTGTATCATCCTATACATATCTATGGAATGCCATCCATCCTACAGAAAGCAATGCGAGACAAAGACCCCAGGTTAAAAATTCTTTGAGAGATTTTACTTCGTTTTTATTAAACTTAACTGGATTAACAATAGTAGCTTGACGATTAAACATCTATTGATTAAACCATTTGAGTTGAGTATGTGCTCCTCTCATAAGATTTACTAATACGGCAGGATTAGCTTCACCTGTACTATAATCATACATACATCTCTGTGCTTTCTACTCATTTGTTAGAGGCTTACGGACGGTTTTGGTTTTAATAGTTGTAGTACCACCCCTCTATACAGTCTCTTTGACCTATTCAATCTCTCTTACAACATTATCTGAAATATATCCAGCAAACCAGTGTTCTGCTCTACGTATAAAGAAATTACGCATCAAGAAAAAGAACTTATGTAAGACATTGTTACTAACGGCTGACTGGTCATTCTTTGGTGAGTTACCATTAAGCAATGACATAGTTTGCTATATAGTAGCAGATAGTTTGCTGTCCTAAACCTAAATGCTGTCATATACCGGCTTAATCTTTGCTATACCGTGATCAAAATAGTATGCGTTCCACATAGATTCTCCATGGTTATTTTTCCAATCTCTATTAATCTCTTTCTATGTAAGAGTACTATTTATCATTAGTCTATCAAACTCAGCTTTCGTATAAAAACCTTCTTTAACAACAGAATTTCCAGGATAATATTTCTTTGCGTTATATGTAGCTCTTTGTGCAAGCATGTTCATCATATAATCACCCATTGTATATCCACCTGTAGCGGATTGTTTTAAAGCCTTTGTAATTCTGTTACGATAAGTATCTTTAAACGTCTCATCGTTTGTCTTGACTAGACCATCTTTCTACATCATAGCTACAGCTTTACAATTAGCTATAGGGTTACCAATGTTTACCAAAGCCTTCATAAGGTTAAATCCTGTATAAAGGTACGCTTTCATAAGATCCCTAAAACCAAATTGGTCGTTTCTAGCAGCCTATGCTGGCATCTGCGTAAAAGAGTCCCATACACCTACGAACATTGATGGAACGTTCGCGGCAAGCATAAGATAAGCAGAAACTCCTCTTGTCTTATTTACAAGCTTTGCCGCTGCAATGGCTTTCTTTGAAGGCTTTTCTCCAGGATTATCATTTGTTTCCCTAGACTCGTAAAACAATTGTTTTAACATCTTAGCATATCGATCTTGCTGTCTAGTGCCAGTTCCTTGATGTTCGGAATCTCTTGTTTCGTCAGACAAGTTATAACCCAATGTCTCAAGTTTAGCTTGTACTTTAGATTTGTTTACAAAGTTGTTAGCCATATTTACGAACATACCAACAGTGTAAGCTAAATCAGAACTAATCATAGAAGGGTCTTCCATTTCGTTTATAAAACGTGTTGGAGCAGTTTTGAGAACCCATTTACCATTACGCTGTACGAAATCGCCTTCATCTCGCATGCTTGTATCATCAGACGTAGCGCCAGTTGCATTTTGAAGTTTGTTCTTAATGAACTTTTTAGGGCTACCCAATGCTCTATATCTCTTCATGCTAGAAGTTCCTTCCATCTACGGAAGCTTAAATCTATTATACGATGGATCTAGTCCAAGCTTATCCCACTGCTGCTCCATAGTTTGTACAAGAAGATTATAATACTAAGCCCTAGCGTCACCCTTCTATATAAACTTAACAAAGTCCTTATCTCCATACTTATCAAAGTCTGGCTATAAACCACTTCTGTCACCATCATAGAACTTGTCGTCGTATATAGAAGATGTAGATGATCCTTTCTTTGTTGTAAAACGACCTTTAGGTATATACCTAGATGTAGGCTAATTATTGCCAAATGTGGCCCTCTTTGGAATTATCTGAGAGAATATTGTAAGAGGTACTTGCTTGGACTTCATGGAGCCATCCTTACCTTCCCATGTCTTTGTATACATAAGAATATTCTCAGCTATCCATTTCTCTACTGACTATCTATTACCACCAAGTGTAGAGAAGTCTATTGCTATTTTACCATCAAGTGATACATACCTAGGCATCCTGCCATCAAGAGCCGCATCTATATATTGTTTAAGTATGTACTCAAACCAAGACATAGGTTCTATGCCATTTTGATTGTTGCGAGGATCAAACTTTGTTACGCCATCCTTAGCTAATTGCATTCCAGATGGGTCTGTATAAGGAACCTCTCTAATGTCAAAAGCATCTCTAAATTCTTCTGGGTCTATACCAGTAGCATTATTCTCTTCGTTGTTTTTAATATCAGCAGATCTTGAATAGAACCACATATCTGGTATCTTTACTGTACCATCAGGCTGTTCAGAGAAGATTACGTTACTAAAATCTTTAACGAAGCCATTCTTTGTTTTAATGAGCCTCTTCATTGAGTTCTAGAACATTCTCTACAGACTTTCTTTAGCAGACTTATTTTTACCAAAGATATATTCGAGATATTCTGGATTTATACCATATTCTGAATTAGCATCAATAAACTTATATAGATCCTGCGTAGTCTTTTCTCCAGCTTTAATCTAATCTACTATATTCTGGTATTCTTTATCAAACTCATCAAAATCTGTAGAATAGTCTGTTTGTTTAGCTAGCCAGTTATTCCAAGACTGTATCTCAAGAGCAGTTTGTAACTCATCCCCTTCTTTAAGATTACCTTCTTGATCAAACGGATTACCTAGGTCTTGTAAGGCGTCCTTCCACATCTGCAGTTTCTGATAATCATGCGGATTAAGCTTTTCTGGGTAAGATAAACCAGTCTACTTATCTGAACATTTCTATAATAAATAGTTAAGTTGATCTTGTATATACTGCTGTCTAGAAAGCGTTCTTGGAGACAAGCCGTGACCAGTTCTAGTCTTTGGATCATAAGGTTTACTAAGTCGTTCCATAAAGTATGTCTTAGAATATCTTCTATGTGCGTGATCACATAACCATTCTTCGTACTTTCTTTGATATGTTACATAGTTTGGTTCCTAGTCTCCAATCCACTATTCTTCTTCTACAGATGATTCTGTATCACTTCTTAAAGTTTCACCTGTAATAGGATCCTTATAGTAGAAGTAACCGTATTTATCTTGCCATTCTTTATTAAGCTTCTCTTTGAAATTTTCCTAGTCTTGCTTAAACTAACCTCTATTAACAGCAGATCTAAATAAGCCTGTGAACTCTCCTTTCTTAGGACCATCTGTATATCTCTCCATTAACATTGTCTACCAGTTTCCTGGAGTAAGATCATCTATGATAGAATTAGCTTTATCAAAAGCTTTTGCTATCTACTACATAATAGGAAGAGATTCTTTTCTAGTCTATTGATCTGCGTCTTGTATCATCTAGAATGCTTGGCGAATAATTGGACTGTTCTATCTAGAATAATTAAAGAATAATGTAAGCTTAGACTCATCTCCATACATATCGTTCTTATGGAGCCAGTCTTTAGCTACAGTCTTTATTTTATTCTTCTCTTCTTCGGACTCGTTAATATACTTATCTACATTTTCGTCAACTATTTTATCTGCTACAATTTGTGCAGCATCTTTCCATAATTGGTTAATCTATCTTACTGTAGCATTAAGTGTATCAACATCAGCCTAATCTCTAGCATCGAGATCCATCTAATTATCAGATAACGTTTTAACAAGGTCATTGTAGAAGTCTATAATATTAGACTTCATATCGTGTATTTGTTCAGCTGTAAGACTATCAAAATTATTCTTCTAACATTCCTACAAGAAGCCTAAAATAGTATCTCTACGAGCTTGCAAAATAGTATTATCAATTGGGTCTCTTGCGAACACACCAATAGTCTTTAAAGCAGATTGTATAGCTATTCTTGAAGATTCTTTCTTTTCTTGAGATTTAAGTTCCTATATTGTAGACCATACCTAGTCTTCTCTACGCTGTCTATTAGCACCCTTATTAAGCTATTTTTTATAATCCTTGTATAATCCTTGGAAAAGCTCAGTTATTCTATGATGTATTTGATTAACCTTGTCTTCAGAGGCTTGTATTGAAGCTAATCTATCTTTGGCTTCTTTATCAGTTACATTGTCTTCTTTCTATTCGTTGTGAGACATAACTGTAAACAAATCATTAACAGCGGCTTCGTACACATTGTCTGAACCAATAAAGTCTTTGTAACTTGTAAAAATCTAAGAATATATTTTCTTTATAGCTTGTTTAATCTTTTCAAACAGCGTTTGTTTGCGATTATATTGTATAGACTTTAATTTTTCTACAAACTGTGCATTACTCAATTCTGCTACAAATTCATACACGTCGCTCAAACCATAGTCCTACGCATCTTTTCCAAGAGCTTTCTTTGTTTTCTAGTATAGATCTGTAAATGATTTTCTTACTCTAGAATCGTTGTGAATTGCATGTTCGGTAACAGCATGAAGCATTTCGTGAACGATGGTCTATACTTCAGGCGTGGTAGACTTGCTTTCGTTTCTAAAGTTCGCATTCTTATTTATACGAATAACTTTATCAGCTCTATCATAATGAGCAGCTTCACCCCCAGGAAGATTATCTACTATTTCGTATGTAACTCCAGTCTACTTTTCGTTGAAATATCTATTTATTGCAGCCATAACTAGCTTTAAAGCTGTACTAGATACATCGCTTCTATATGATTTTAAATACTGCTACAATATAGATATATCTCCATTAGACGGAATGTTGGACAATCTAGAAGATGCCCCCATATTTGATTCTCCTTGAGGAGATGCGTACATATCATCAGGATTAGCAAATTGCCCATTATTAAATACAGATTTCACTTGAGAATTATCAATGCATTCATATACAGTATGAGGGGAATATGTTTCGGCGTGGGATCCATAATCAACAACATTATTTATTATTATGCCATCATGATGAAAATCCGGATTATAAAAGTGTATATTATTTTTCTAATATTCCTATTTTATCTAATTTATATCTAAATCTAAATATCCTTTTATAATAATAATATTATCTTTTATGTAAAAATTAGCATCTCCATTTTTATTTATGCTAACAGTGACTCCATATATATTAAATTTAGAGAAATCTTTATTCTTATATCTAGTATAAAGATCTGCTCTTGAATCGGATATTTCTGCATCAGAATAATTAGTGGTAAGGTATGTTTTTTCTAAATCCCTAGTTGATAGTGCTTTCTATCTTTCTTTTGCATAATATATAAGGTCATCTTCTGATATGCCTTTAAATAATGATGAAAGATATCTAGACTCCATAATATTTTTGTATACAGCTTTAGCCTATGTAGCGTTATAAAGATGAATTATTCTATAGACTATATCATTGAAATTAGGTTTTGAATCATATTCGTCGTCAATAGATGAATAAAAATCGTCACTAAGCCTATCTTTTATTTTATCTAATTTATCACTAATATCATAATATTTTTTTTCATGAATATTACTCCAATTATGACCATACGCATCTATAACTTTTGGTTTTTTAATATTTAAATAGTCAATTTTTATATTATTATAAAGATTATTCTCGAATGTGTTTTTGTATTTTTCTGGATTAGCGTTATTATGTATATCACTAAAATTGTAAAACGATCCTATTATATCTTCATATACAGAAGTAATTAATTTAAAAGGAACATTTGGATCCTAATACTCAACAAATAGTCCATCTAATTTTAACAAACAATCTTCTGCGTCTTTTATGTTACCAGAATTTATCGCTTCTATAATTTTTTTCTTAAGAATATTATTAAACCAATCAAAATTACGTTTATCTTTAAAATCAGATTCTTCAACATTGTTCAAAATGCTAATAACTGTCCTTTTGGAATCTGTGTACCACTATGAATATTTCTTTAATGTTGCATTATTAAATGATGTTGCTATATCATAAGACGTACTATTATAAGACGATGACATAATAATACTATCTGTATGATATATTGCTGTTTTTCTACCTTCTATATAAGTATCAAACTTTTTAAATGACGGGTCGTAATTTTCGGATACCGTATGATATGTTACCTATGGCTCTCCATTGCTGTCAACTACTTTTGATACATTTTCCTTATCGCTTGATGTCCAGTCTCCAAACCAATCAAAGAACTCATTAGAATATACTTTTGCTTTTAATATAAGCGCCTATGTTCTATCGCCGTTCGTGACATGTAATAGCTCTCCAAATAATATAGAGTCGGCGCCATTTGGCGCCTTATCTATACTATATCCATTATTTTTGCTCCAGAGTAAATACGCAGTATCCTCACCGAACAAATCTTTTAATTCACCAAATTCCTTGGCTACTTGTTTATTATGTAAATTAGGACATATTTCTTTCATTATTTATCTCCTTTGCAATGTTTTCTAATTCTTTCAGCTTCTTCTATATCTTCTTTAGTAAGATTAATCTATGCTAAAGCCTACTTCTATTGTTCTTCTTTAATTAGCGTATTAGCGTAATTATCATCTACAACGCCATCTATAGATAATCCGTAACCAGTATAACCAGCTCTTGTATTTTCCTAAACTGTTGATTTTATGTTAAATCTAGAAAGTAATTGTAAACCAAGCCATTCAGCAGCCTCTCTAGGTAATGCTGCTTTACCAAGAGCTATAGCGGATGGGAATACAATTGGTTTACTATTATCTATTCTTGCAAACATATGGTTAACCCATGATTTAAATGCCATTATATCACCTTGGTTATCCTAGAAACAGCCATCTTTTGACAGCCATTTACCAGAAGCATCTTGCTGATTAACCTTTACTACAAGACCAAACGCATTAGGTGTAATCTTTCCATCACTACCAGTTCTAATGCAAGCTTGATTTGTACCAGTGGCACCAGAACTTACATTTAATACTGGGTTATAATTAGCGAAACCTTGCATAGGTAAACCTTGCGCCTTAGCATAAGCCTAAGCATTATCCGTAAATACGTATTGTACATTAGGATGTTGTTGTGGCTAATCTTTATAGAATAACTATTTACTTATGTACACAGTCTATCCAGAAGGGCCTTTACCATCAAGCTTTACTCTATTAATAGTATCCTACGTACTCTATTGTTCTACAGCTTGAGATATTGTAGGATACTCAGAATTGGCATTATAATACATCTGATTAAACCATGTCATCCAGTTGTTGCGCTATTCATCAGTAATATTCGGCTTCATTTGACTAAGATAAGTCATAAGTTTATTAAGTTGGTTCTCAATAACCTCTTGGCTCATAGGAATACCATTTACGCTAAGATTGATATCGCCAGCTTCGTATATATTAAGACCATCTCTATCGGACCAGCCCCTCTTAGGTAATAACGCATATACGGCACGTTTGGATCCATTAATCATAGCTTCTCCAACCTTTTTATACAATGTGTATGACGTTGGATCGCTATATACAGCTCCATCATTTCTCACTGATATATACAAAGCGTCGTGTTCGTGAGAATCCTTGCTAATTATTACAGCAGGAGAATACTAAGCATTGAAAGCATAATAATAATCTTTGAATGTAGCTCTGCTAACTAAATCGCTATCCATATAGTTATTCTAGGCTATAAGATCGTGATCAATTTCTGGCGCGTCAAGCTACTCTCTAATGTAATCAGAGAATGGAACTATACTTTCATCGTGCCTAGACTCAAGCCAACTCATAGGAATGTACTTAGCTATCTTATTGAAGCCTTTTGTATCACCAGATGTAAGCATAGCATACAATATAAGATCATTTGCAAATCTTCTAACATTTGGTTGCTGGTCATTAAGAAGTTCTTCCCAAGACTCTATAAACATATCAGAAGACATCTTGCTCTCATCCATACTATTGATAACGCTAATAAATTTAGGTTTACTTGTAAGCTTACCAGCTACGAATACTTCCTAATCCTAAATATATGGAGCAAGGTGCGACAGCAGATAGTTATCTTTCAGTCTACCAAGACCATATGCATCACGCTGGATGCAAGCCTGTATAGAGTTAAGTCTATCAAATATTGTAGCATTGCCATCGAATAAACCTTTAACATCAATACCTAAAGATTTAGCTAATCTAACAGCGTATCTAGCCTTAATCTAACTACTAGCAGCCTACGATATTTTCTTCATAGTCTTAGCATTTCTAAGTAAATCGGACTCTCTGTCGTTTGTCTTGTACTTAAAGTCGTCAGATAAATTGATAAGCTGCTCCATAAACTAAGGTGTACCCTAGAATGACTGTCCAGCCATAACTCTCATAGGCTCTTGAATAGCGTCTCTTGTTTTCTACTCAATCCAAGTACCATGTATAAGATTGTTAATAGAATCCATATCAAACAACTAATCGGTTTCTGGATTTGTAAGATTCTCATAACCTCTAAGATAAGCTTGCATTTCAAGGAAATTCTTACCTTGTTTACGGGTATCAATCTTAGTGTACTGTACCAAACTGTTTAATGCATTAGAATACTTTTCAAGACACTTCCATGCTATGTAGCAATTAACCTAGAAAGCTCTAGCTCTTTCTCCATCTTCGGTCTAAGCATAGACTAAATCCGGATTCTTGGCTATCTTCTAAAGCATATCCATATTATTGAGTACAGAGTTTACTATCTCTGCTCGTCTAGCTGGTTCGCCTTTAGATTTATTTGGCTCCGTAGCGTCTTTAATATACTAATCGTCTATTGCTTTACCGGTAACACTAGGGAATATTTCAGCAAGTCTCTTATCTCTCATTTCAAACGCTGATCTAAATATCTTAGGATCTCTAGTAAACTGAGATTTAGCATCTATATCAGCTTTAGCCATCTCTCTAATTATAGGCTAGCACAAGAAATAAAGTCCTTGTTTTCCTTTACCATTTCTAGCAAGTAAGTTTATCATATTATATGTAAATCCATTTACATTAAGCTTAGAAATATATGGATCTTTCACAATATCTACGTGTGCATTAATAAACGCTGACAGCCAAGATGAAATCTAATTGTTATCTTCGTCTAGAATCTAATCAAAACCAGTGATGCCTGTTATATCCGTAAAGCTAGACTCTTTAAATTTAACACCATACAATGTTGTAAGAATGTGGTTTGTTACATTCAACGCAAATGGACCAATACCAGTCTTACCTGTAATATAGTCGTTCTTACGAGTAATCTATTCGTGTAATGTACCAAAGTTGTATGCTACACTCTTTGTATTACCCTGTTCTGGAATTTCGTTAGCTATGCTTGTTACAAGTTCGGTATCATTATCAATAGACTTATACAAGATGTTAAGTGATTTTTTATCCTTAAGTACTGTAAGAATACTTTCTATAATGCTATTCTATAATCCTTCTGCGCTTTCTGGGTCAAATTCATATTTACCATCTTTGTTAACATTGTAACGTGCTAAATAAAGGTGGTCTATATCAAAATCAGAACCAGTTATCTTTGTAAACTCTGTTGGAAGTATTACTGTAGATTTAACAGCAGGTACAACATCTACAAAACGTAAAGCATGTATAGATGACTGAGCCTGTGTAGGAATACGGTAACCGATAGTATTAGATGTGGCATTTTCTCCAATTATATTGTGATCTAAAAGCCATTGTCTAGCTTCGTTGTAAGACAAGTTCTTTGGAAGTATATCCTAGAAGTAATCAATAGATATTACAGCATCCATAGAGCCTTCTTCATTTATCATCTACAATCTTTTACCATTATAGACCTCCTATCCTTGTATACTGCCTTCTCCATTCTTTCCTTCGATAGCAAATACCGATCTCTAAATAAACGAACTACCAGGAGTCATGATATCAATAATATCCTTGTTAGCGGCAGATATAAGCATAGACTCCATCCAGCTAGCATCAGCAGTAGATGCAATAGGCGCATTCATTGAGCCTGTCTATGGATTATAAGTAAGAGCATCTATAAGATTCTTATTAGCATTTCTTGTACCAAGTTGCTCTATAAGGTACTCGCTAAGCTTCTTTTGATCTATAATACCATTAGAATAGAATCTGTCTTTAAACTTATCTACACCAAGTTTAGAAAGCTTATTAATAGACCCCATAAGCTTATCTCTAAGCTGTTCTCCAGTCATGTCGCCATACATTCTATCGAGTCGCAAACTAGATAAACAAACCTTAATCATCTGTGTGCCAGCTGCTACAACATCACCTTCCTCTGGGTCTGTATTAAGCTGTCTACGAAGCGCAGAGAGTCTCTGTGTATAAACATTCAGCGGCTTACTAATAGTCTCACCATCGAACTCAGAATGTCCTTGTAGACCAACTTTTACAGCAGATGTCATAAGAAGGTTATCGACATTGTTTTCTTTCATCTTGTCGTACACATTCTTAAGTTTACCTGTAGCTATACAATCAAATATTGGGAACAGCGCAAACTTATTATAGTATGGTACAGATAAGTTAGAAACTTTATTGCCGTTTGTTGTGTGGTCTCTAAATCCGTATGCAGTATACTTAGTGGTAACAAGGTTTACTTTGTCATAGATTAGTTTGTATGCGTCTTTCTGGTCCATCCAAGAGTATTTATTAGAGCTTTCGAGAATGTTAATAGCCTTAGCTACGTCGTTTGTTAACGCACCTCTAGCCCTAAGCATCCTCTTGCACATATCAGCAGTAATATAAGATGCACCATCAGCTACATTTATACCGCCAGTATAGGCTTCATAGAAGTTATTAGCTCTTGTTTCTATCTTCTTTACAGCATCTTCTCCAAAATCTTCTACAAGTCTAGATCTTACTGCTTCTATTTTAAGTGTATCTACATCTTTAAAACCATAATGATTACCATAAATTTCCCTAAGCTCACCATCACGCATCTTCTCTTGAAGTTCGCTCATGATATCAGCATTTGAAGCTACCTCATAGTCTGATATTTCAGCGCATCTATAAAGCTCACCATCTGATCCATCATAATTTGGTAAAGATGTAACGTTGTCATCACCAGTAGATACAAGTCCACCAATACGTTTCTGAATGTCTTCTACATTCTTAAAGAATCCAGGATTACCGATGTATAATCTCAAACTTTCCTCAGATGAAATAATGGCTCTATTCGTTGCGTCTTGCAAGATGGCAGTAATAGCCATACTATGTGCAGTACGCTGTAAATTTTGTGTATTAGGCGTTATTCCTTTCTCTGTGAGATCTTTATACATCTGAGCGTACAAAGTGCGTTCTACGGCGTCTATTTGACTCTAATTAAGGTTAATGTTATTAAGCCCAAGATAACCAAGCTTTTCATCCTTTGAGACAATACCAAGACTAACAGCTTTATCTACTTCGTTCTCATACTGCTCTTGAAGAGTTAATGACATTATCTATTCTTGCTCTTCTCTAGATTTGCCGAAGAATTGCTCATTAAGAGTTTTAAGCTATTCATCAGGAGACATCTTGCTTATTTCGTAGCGTTTAATCTATCCATCTTCATACACTCTAAGTGTTGTAAGTGATTTAAACTGAATACCACCAGGCTATTTCCCTTTCTTACCGATGTGATAATTCATTATCTTATCTTCATCATTAAGTACAGGTAAACCTTTAGGATTGTCTACAGGTAAGCCAAGTTGTTCTCTACAATCAAGTATAGCTTCACGCTCTGTATAAGCATAGTCGATAAACTAGTTTAATACAGATTGATTAGGCTGTAAATAATAATGCGTACTATCTAAGAATACCATCTTAGGGGCGCCAGATACAGTATAGGCACCATTATCTGACTATCCAAATTCCATTCCTGGAATATTTATGCCACCAAGAACCATATATGTACCCTTATCGGCAAGTGTCGGGAATATACAGTATCCATTCTAAAGCATTGCGAACTTATTGATATAATCTTCAGCTTCAGCAAGATTGCTATATTTAGAACCATTATCTCCACGGTTATCAGACTTAAAGCCAATAGGGGTATAAATACTAATATTGAAATCTTCTCCGTTCTACAACTGCTTAGCAACAATAGAACCCATATTTACGCCATTATTGTTCATAATGTTGTAGCTAGACTATAGTATTGTTTTTACTACCATATTATTTTTATCGTGGCTATTAAGATTTTCGGTAGTATTGCTAATACTGTTGTTTTGAGATTCGTTATACAGCTTAGTTCCATCCATTCCATTAGACATCTTATCTGTAGTAATCTTCATATAAGCTCCAGCCCAGTTACCTAATTCGCTAACAAAACCAGTCTTAAATATCTCGTCTATAGCCTTCTGTGTTGTATAACCATTAGTTTGTACAACTTTGCCAACAGCATCAATAAAGCTACTAATATTAGATACACCTGTAGAAACAATCCATTTCTTAAGAGCCTCCCTACCAACTCCATTATATTTTGTTGATAACATATGATCAAGCATCTCTTTGGTAAAGTTTATACCAAGCATATTAAATTCCTTACATATATCATCCTTAAGTACTTCGATATCGCTATTAGATGCTGCACTTCTAATTCTTCCGTTTATCTTAAATTCACTAGCAGAATCATTCAGTATCTATGACTGTAAATCAGAGAAGAACTGAGATATAAATCTAAATGCATTTCTTGCTACAGTTGTAGGCATATCTACCTGAGTATTCTTTGTGTTATACTTTGTAGAAAGAAGTAATTGACCGTTCTGACCAACTGACCTATACAATAAGCCAGATTGACCAGAAGATAAGAATGAATTCCAAAGCTTAGGATACATTCTAGCGTCTCTATCGAAGTTTGCATCAGATATTTTAATTTCTACGCCTCCATTCTTATTGCGGATAGACCTACCAATAATAAAGTTATGCTCGTGACCCTTGATAGCTGTAAAGATTTGTATCATAAACGCTTCTTTATCGAAGTCTATCTTTTCAAGCTAATTATCGCCGTTGAATGTATAGATAGAATTGTATAGATCATTATATTTCTAATAGATTGCCATATACATAGGGTTCTACGTAGATAGCTCTTGCAGCCTATTTAATAAGTCTAAAGGCGTTTTAACATCATGTAATTTGCTAACAATTACATTAAATACCTACTTAATAGGCATAAATGTAGGAATACCATATATGTTCTTAGATGTATCAAGTGTAAGTTTACCATTATCATTAAACTTGTAGTAAGGTATTGTAGCAAAGAACATCTTCACTGGTTTGCTTACAGAATCAAGCTTATTGAATTCGAATGCAGATTTATCATATCTTTCAATAGACTTTCCGTAATCATTCTCTTCCTGGTCGCTTTCCTCAGAATCGTCATCATGCTGATATTTTCCGTCATAAGCATCCATTATCTCTGTAAGATATTTCTTAATCTCTGGCGCTATAGCCATAAAGTTAGGGTAATTAACCCTACGCTGATCATTTGTGTTTATTTCGGTATAGAACACCTCTCTAAATGCACGTTGAGCAAATGTAGGATTTTCATTTCCTTCTCCAGTAAGGCTATCGATAACACTTTTATTAATATATTTAATAGGCAAAAACGAATCGTCATTAACGGCATTATATATATCAGTAGCATCTTTGGCAGACTTTACTATAATATATCCAAGGGCTCTAGCCATATGTTCTTTCTCAGCAGCAGAGCCTATATGATCGAATTTGCGTCCATTTATTTCATAGTGCAAGTCTTCACCAAACAGCTTTTTAAATCTATTCTACTGTTCTTTACTTACCTATTTATCTGCATATTTTCCAGACTTAATATCATTGAATAGAGTAAGAATTGTTTTAGCATTGTTTCTATAGTGCCATAAGATACTTAATCTGTTAGCTACTTTCTTTATATTCCTCTTAATCCAGCCTTGTTTCTTTATGGCGTTAGCGTCTTTTGTGCCGAGCATATAATCGACGAACAAATCAGCCAATCCCTCAGCTACATCTCTTTCTGTAGTAGCTTCTGGATGAGCTTTTCTGTATGCCGAATACATCTATTCTCTAATAGATGACTCTACAAGTAGTTCTAATGCTCTATGGAATCCTTCATGAAATCCAATAGTGTAAGGAACGGAATTAGACATTTGGATAACAGCGTCTGTACATTTAGCAAGTACTGCACTATTATTTTTGTAGGCTACGTCAGATAATCTCTCGTTTTCAACCCATTGTGGAGTAATGCCAGTGGTTTTTCTAACCCACTCATCAACAGCGTTTGCAAACGAAGGTTTTTCTTTCTATCCCTCAAACTCACTTAAATCTTGTTCATAGAACAAAGACATAAATGTATCTTCAGCCTACTTTTGCTGCTATTGAATATCTTGTTTAGCAACTGTTTTAGACACTTGCTGAGCACTTTCGTCCGGATGATCTTGTACGAGTTCTACATTATCAACATACACAGTAGGAGGGTCTAGTTTAGCTGCGTACGACATCAAATAACCGTTGCGCAACATGTAACCAAGACCAGTTGTGCCCTTACCGTCGTGAGTAAAGTCTTCTCTTGTAAACGTAAGACCATTTGGGAGTTCCACTTTATCAAGATTAGGGTCTGATGTATATTGTGCATTAAGCTTAGCTAATACACTATTATGTGATGACTATATATACTGCTGCATATTCTACTGAACAAATGCAGCGTCTTTTGTCATATACATATTACACAACGCATTATAGATATTAGTATAGTCTATACTAGGATTCTGTGTAGGGTAAATAACATTACCTATAATAACCCTCTTGTTATCTGGGTCTAATGTAACAAGACCTTCTATTGAGTTATATTTCTCATTTAATACTTTATTGTCAGCCTTAATATAAAGAACCTACTTAAGCAGATCATCTATAGAATACCCTTGATATTCATTTAGACCTTGATAACATTTATACCATATAAGGTCTGCAATCTTATTTGCCTAACCACCTTGACCAGACGTAAACTTAGGCTATATTAACGGCGTACCAATACATCTGTTATCTACGGTCTTCTCAGTCTAACCAGTATCGTAGAAGTATACTATATTACCAGATTGTGTTATAGCTGTACGTTTTACATATTCAAGATCAAATCCACTGATTAAAGCTGATAATTCTGGACCACCATACACCATCTTTGTTACATCTCCAGTGTTTACGTTTTGTGTAGCTTTAAGGAAACCTATTCTATTACCAGCGTCACATGTAATGTTGTACAAATCATGTTGATTAAGCGTTCCTACGAACAAGAATTTACTTACAGGCTATAATTCACTACCATTCTTAATTGAGCCCTTAGAACGGCTTAATTTCATGCTTATATGGTATCCTGGATGCGTTTTCATAAAGTCAAGCATATATTTAACCTTCTGCACAAATACGGCGTCTGCAGCCTTCTTTCTAGTAAAATATACTGGATCAATACCTCTTGGACCGGCATCGTTACCCTGATCGAATGTCATAAAGATTGTTCTACCTTTAGAGTCTGTAAGCTTAAGTTGAACTTCGTTGTTTCTCCATACAAGCTCAGCATTACCAGATTTACCAGAAGCGTCTGGGTAAATCAAATGTGGATCAAGCGCTATAGAGAAGTAATGTGGGTCAAGTTTAGCTCTAAATGCAGGGAAATGTTTAGTAGTATCACTATACAGCTCTCTCCATTGATCGTCAATCATATTGATACTCTAAGCGCTATTTGTATCAAGTATATCATCAACATTTGGGTCTACAGGGAATCTCTGGTTATATTCTCTAATGAAGTCTTCTGCATCATAAATAGTATCAGTAAGTGCATTATCAAGAGCCGTATTAGTCTTCTGTACGTTCTTTGCATTATCAGCCAGGAATTTAAGCTAATTATTTATAACTGTACTCCAGAATCTCTATAAACTCTTATTACCAACAAGACTATTCATGAATTCGCCATCAAATGTAGCAAGGAACGACTTAATCTTATTAAAATAAGTAAAGCTAGGATTACCAATATTAGATGCAAACTAAGTCTACCACATTTGTAAAGCCTTATTTGCAGCATCTCCGTACATCATCCTATTGCTAACGAGCTTGTTAATAGCAGCCGTTATAAGTTTTTGCTCTGGAAGAGTGTCACCAACTTTAAATTGATCACTACCATAGAATTGGTCAAGTGCCGTCTAGGCGTCATATATAGAATAGATAAGCTCATTAACTTGAACTCGTTCGTCGGCTGTTGTAATGTTAAGGTTTGTAATGGAGCTTAACAACGTATCAAGCTTTTTGCAAATCTCATGCACAGTATCTAAGCCTGCCTAATATTGTTCATCTACAATAACGTGATCAAACGCATCTTCTGGGTAGAATTCAGGTACAGTATTCTCATGCTATTTAGGCTACAGAAGCTAATTTAAGTGCATCTGAGCGTCTTCTTTTAAACTCTGGATAGATTCTATAGCAGAGTGGAGATCTCTTATCTGAAGCAATAATTCGTCCTTATTTGAGCCTTCTTTAAATATATTGTAAGATGGTACAGTTTTGTGTTCGCCACCAGCCTCAGTAATACTATCGTATATACTTTGTAAATCTGATATAAGATCATTTACTTTATCCTGTAAAGGCTTTACAATCTCATTAGAAATGTCTTCATTAGACTTATTATAATAAGGTGTTACGGGTTTATTAAAGTCGAGCATCTCTACCTTAAATACAGGTTCAGCAAACATCCTTTTAGCCTTTCTATCACTATAGAATGGCATAACGTATGTTCCTTCTATATTAGAACCAAATATATCGTATAGAACCTAGCTTGTTCTCATCAGCTGTCTCTTTTCCTGGTCTATCATGCTTTCTCTAGCCATAGAGTTAACCCTCTAACCACTAAGCATTCTGCCCTTTATATCAGGTAAATACGAAGAACGTACATCAATTACAAGTAACTAGCCATCGTTGTCCACAAGAACAATATCAGCCTATGATTGTACGGCTCTACCTTTATCATCGTAACCGTATATAGGGATGTCTGTATTAAGAACTCTATACTACCCTCCATTAAGCATTCTATCTCTTACTGACTTTATATACTATGTGGCCTAATCTATACCTTCAAAGTCTTGTAATGTGCTTACATAAGAGTCGTTACCAAGCATTATTGCCTAAACTAATTCTCTAATAGCTTCACCATCCTTTATTGACTATACATTATTGTACTGCGTATCAATAGATGCTAAATAGTGAGCAAATCCATCAATAAGTTCTTCTTTATTATCCTGTTTAAAGAGTTCGTCAAGAATATCTGTATAGTCACGGTTACCAAATCTATCTGCATTCTCAGCAAGAAATTGTATAGCCTACTATTTGTCTTGTACATTTATCTACTCTTGTATATCTGGATACAGAGACTATTTTTCAAGCCTATCTATCTCATCTATGTTTTCAAACACATGCAAAGTGTTGTTATCATCATACGCAATAGTTGTGTGAAAACAATGAACAAGAGCTCTATCTTGTTGCTGTTTCAAAGCTTTTCTATATCCATCAAAAGATGTATCCTATGAAGCGTGTGTGGCAACCTGTGCACCGTAAGACTACACATCCATAGGTGTGTTCATGTTCTCTTTTTCTTTACGTGTAGATGTAAGATAATTACGAATGTACATAGCTTTTGCTAAAGCTAATACAGAAGGACCACCATCCTAGCCAGTCTCTTCTTGAAGAATGGTTTTTATATCATTGTAAAGCTATTCGAACTTATAGAAACCAATCTTTGCGTTTTCCATAAGGCCATCAAATGACTACATTGCAAGTTCATCAAATCCAAGTAAGAATGATACTCTTGCTTTATTTCTTCTAGCTTTACGCTTCTTCCTATAATGCTCTCTAGCCTTATCTCTACGACGCTTATATTCTTCTGCATGCTTCTAAAGCTCTTCTGTAGTAGCTGTACGATTCTGCTATGTTTCTGTAGGATCTACAGCCTGCTTAGTCTATTCGTTAATATCCTTTACATCTTCTTCGGCGGCTTTTAGCATATCGTTCTAGTAGTCTTCGGTAAGCTTTGTTACAGCATCGCCAGCATATATATCAGACAGCATCCAGTCGATATTTTCATTCTGTTTATTTGCGTCTATGATCTTTGTGATACGCTCATTAAGCTTACTCTTAGAACCGTCTTTAGCCGCAGCTCTAGTATGCTCTTCTGGCTTGTATTTATCACCAAGTTTCTACTTTAGCTCTGCCTGCTTTCTTTGATACCTAAGTTCATCTGGATTGTACTCGAGATTTCCATTGTCGTCACGCGTAACGCCTTCTGTGTGGATAGACAACGTAGAGTTAAGTAATGATTCATTAGCAGTGTACATAGCTCTAGCCTATTCAAGCTCCTGGATCTCATTATCATTAAAACCAACAGATTCGCTAAAGTTATTTAAGAATTGTAAGGTCTATTCATCGGTAGATTTCTCATCGAAATTCTTATAAGCTTTAGCTAAGCTTTGCTTCGCACGGGCAATCTATTTATCTATATTAGCCGACAATAATTTAGCGTCAGGTCTAACGGTCTTTAAACCAAGCTTATCGTGAGCAAACTTAAATATATCATCAATAGAATTCATCTTGGCTTTAAGTGTAAGCAACGCTTTCATTCTATTGTGAGCTTCGGAATTTCTCTAGAAGTTATTTACGTGTCTAGTGTGTTCTTCTTTCTGAGAGTTTTCTACAAATCTTTTACCGTATTCGTTTGCTTCATCTTTGATAGATTCTTTGTATTCTGCTACAGATTTTTCTACATCTTCTTGTGACAAAGCTGCCGTATCTAGTGATTTCTTATACTCCTCTACCTTTCTATTAACGTAGGACTCAATAGCCTTAGTCTTTGCTGTAGCTGCATTTATGGCAGTCAACATAGGGTCTCTTGACTATTCCTGTCTATTTACAGCCTGTTCTACCTGATTTTGATAACCCTACTATCCGTAAATCTGCTGAAGTCTAACTTCTGCTTCCTACTGAGCTTTTCTATTAGCAGTTAACTATTGCTCGATGTTAGCTCTATCAGCTATAGCTACGTTGTATTGTTCTGTACCTTTATTGATGCCTTTAATACGATATTGCTATTCAATCTACTTGTTGTTTACGAGAGCAGAAATACGCTCAACATTAGACTGTAAGTCATTCCAATACTGTTCGCCAAAACGTGGTCTCTCTCGCTTCAAATCGGCCTCTCTGAGCTACTATATTTCTGTAGTCAACTAATTATACCTTCCCTTAGAGATCTAGTCTGAAATAACAGCATTACTAGCTCTATTCATCTTTCCTTGTTCCCTATCGAGAAGAGCACTATGCATTATAGCGTCTTTTACTTGTACAGTATTTTTAATATCATTAACAGCATGATAGATATTCATTGCTACCATAGGATGCATACCGCCCATAGCGAAACCGCCTCGCCAGTTTGACAACATCTCCATATCGTTGTAAAGCTCAGATTCACCAAGACCAAACATGCCCTTATAGAAGTCTGATACCTATTTACTATAAGCCATATCCTGGAATGCAAGACTAAGTAGGTCAGCTGATCCGTATCCATATGTCTTAGCAAACTCTTCAGCAGCATTGGCGTTCAACTGCTGTACAATTTCTTCATTACCCTCAGATGCCCTATCTATTAATCCACTTCTAACAGTATTAATTCCATATTTCTTGAGCATCTTTAAAGCCGTTATTGTGTTAGGATTTTTAACCGCTGCCTTCAACAGTTTTCTCCTTAGTGTTTTAGCGCCAACCATTGTAGCTAAAGCTTCAACCTTTTTTGAAATGGCTTCACCAGCCATAATACCGGCATCTTTAAGAGCTTGCGGCATTACCTCTTTAGCAAGTCCACTAATGCCTCTTGCTGCCTCTCCTACTGCGGTGCCAACACCAGCACCAACATAGTGTCCAAGAACTCCACCTCCAAGTACATCCATTGTTGTAGAGCCTATCTTAGCTCCAGTTTTACCAGCTGTACTTGTAATAGAATTAATATACTGCCCAGCCTGTGCAAATTTGCTTTCAACAGCGCCATTTAAACCAGCAAGAGCATAGTCTGTTCCTATTACCAATCTACCGGCTTTACTTGTAGCAAGTTTAGCACCAAGCTTAGTTGTTGGAAGTTTATATACGGCTTGTCTATATAGATTCGAAAGGCTATTACCAGGCTATACATACGATATGGCATTTTGTACAATTTCTGTACCCATTGTTCTAGCGTTATCTACCATGAATTGCTATTCAAGACCTTTTGTTGTGCCGAGCTTAGCTTTAGATAAACGTGGGTCATTACTCTTTGTAACACCCATTAGGTAATCGCCGAGAACTCTTTCTTTGCCTTGCTATGTATTAAGATTATATCTATCCTCAGCATCTTTCTTAGACATACCATTCTACATCGCAAATTTTACAGACTGCTTTTGTAAATCTTTATATGATGCAGAAATACCTTGTGCCTTACCGAAGGCTTCCTATGCTTCGTATTTGTTAAGATTCTACTGATAGTTCTATGTCCAACGTTGAGCAATTTCAGCGTAGTTTTCATCTTCCGCACCTTGTAGATTAAATGGAAGTGCCGCAGCATTAGCTGCATTGTACAATGCGAAACCAGCTTCTGGATGGCCTGCTGCGCCTAACGCAAAAGATCCAACTGTACCAGCTGTTGTAATAAGATTTCCAATATTTCCTGTATCAGAAGACCAAGAAGATCCCATCTGTTGAGGCAAGTTCCACAACCAATAATCTGGTGTCAAAAGATCATCATTAGCATGTATGTTAGCCAGGTTCTCGGCATGCTTACTAACGTTCCAGAACTTCTTCCACTTAGACGCTCTGCGCATCTAATCATCAAGAGTTTCTTTGTAATCTTTAAGGTCTTGCTAACGCTTAGCTTTAAATTGATTAGCTTCAATCTCCTTTTGATCCAAACTCATTCCCTAATGAGCCTTTTCAAATCTATTTGACAACTATTTGTTATAATTATTAAGCCAATCTTTAGCCATCTACTCTTTAGATCTGCCTGTGCCGTCAAACATATCATTTGTGGCAGCAAACGCCTTAGTCATAGCAGCTTGAAATCCTTCCCACATAGATGTATGATCTTTCATCCATGTAGCCTTGTATGCATCAGCGAGCTCATTTAAATCTTTGTCTTGTAGCTAATCATATGTTGATAAGATTTCTTTACCAAGCAAATATGTATCTTTCCACGAGTCTCCTTTAACCTAAGCTTTAGGATTGGCTTTAAGGTAATTCCATTGGTCTTCTTTTGATTTAAGATCTCTCTTAAGTCGCTCTCTTTTGGACCATGCATCAGCTTTTGCCTAGTCTGTCTAAGCTAAAGCGATTTTACCCTTTGTGCTTTCAATTCCAAGATCGCTAGACTGATTTGAAAACAAGCCAATTCTCTAGCCAATCTTCCACAACGTGAATTGAAAACTATCTTTTCCAAGTTCGTTTATACCGCCAATGTCAGAGCCAACAGAATTTTTGTAGATGTCAGTCTTTTTAAAATCTTCAAACAACTTGTCTTCCTCAAGCTATGTTTGCTTCTCTTTAGCTGCGTCAGAAAGCATGCCTTCTGAGTCATCTTGGGCATCTATCTTTTGTCTGTTTGACTGATATTGCTTCTTGTACAAGCTGTCAATATGTTTATTCCAGTCATATTCAGCTATAGTATCTTTCTATCTCTGAATAGATCTTTGACTAGGCTTATACCAATCTCCGTGCGGCATTATATCAGACTCTAATCTAGAACCAGATTGTCTTGATATATAACTTGGTACATTAGCCTAAGTCCTTTTATTAGGAACGGATTGGCGATGATTTGGTAGTGTTATACCAAACCTTTTAGCCTACCCTCTAAAATAGTCCTCTGCTGGGGACTTAAGTAAATTGTAATTTGCCATAATTTAATTAATTTGCTTTATTGGATGCTTTTCCTATATATCCAGGTTTAACTTCAACCCAGATTGCTTGTCCAACAGTTCCTGCTGATTGATTATTGTTTACAGATATAACGTTAGCCTTAATGTAATATTTACCAAGCTTTTTGTTATATGTAGGACCTGATGTTACTGTTGCTGTAATCTTTTTTCCAGGCTTCTTATAAAGTCCATAGTTAACACTATTGGACCTGCCTTCATTTAACTTTCTAAATGCTCCAGATCTAGCTATGTATCGTCCATCGTTAACAGTAATAATCTACTGTTTTGTAGATTGTGTCTACTTGTTACCACTGTCACCCTATGATTGAGACTATGTGTATTCATTCCATTGAGCATCTGGATCTGCAAGCGTTACACCATTAGCTCTAAGGTCACCTATTGATGTTGACACTGGAGTATAAGGCTACTCTCTAGCTACATCAAATATAGTCTTGTAATTAGATCCGGAAGAGCTACCGCTACCAATATTATTGACAGATCTTCTAACATCATCAGCATATTTGTAATCCAAAAGTGCTTTTTGGCTAGCAAGATCTCTAGCAGACTTCTTAGCATCAAGCTAGTCCGCAAGTATATTCTGATAGTTTAATAATGAATATTTATTAGGATCCCAGGCTATGTTTTTCTTACCTTCCCAAAGCTGCGCTACAGTGCCTTGTAATTGCTGTTTAATCTAATCATCTGTAGGGTTGATTACACCGGCCTACTGTAACTACTGTTTGGCTTTATCATAATAATATTCTCCTGCAGCTGTAGACATAACAGACGGAATAGCTTTTCCAGCTGTATCCATAATCATCTAATCTGTAATACCAGTGTAATCATTCTTTGGGTCATACTTGTAACCCATAGCCTCAACTTGTTGCTATGTAAGATTACTAGGCTTAAGTACACTATATGGAATTTTCGTAAGGTCTTCTAATGTATCCATCTTCGCTGGAGCCAATGTATTCCAACTTTGAGTATATGGGTCAAACTTATCATAATCTAACCCATATTTCTACATTTGCCAACCAAGCTAATCCTATGTAAGTTTTCCTTCGGCAACCATAGAAGCGGCTGCTTTCTAAAATGTCTTCATATTGTCAGCGTCAGCTTTCCATTTAGAGATCTTATCATAAGGGGTCTCTCTAATAATCTTTGCTATATAAGCTCTACCTTCTGCAGATCTAAGTGGATCTATGCCATTCTAATATAAGTAATTAAGACCGGCGTTAACCCTACCCTTAGTCTAATCATAGTAAGCTTTGTTCAAACTAGCACTAGGGCTATATAGATCTCCAAATTCCTTAGTAAACTCTTTTTGGTCCTGTACAGCCTAATTATATTGTTCTCTTGCAGCGCTGATATACTATGACATCATACTGCTATCCAGTAGGTCGATTATAGGAACCGCTACTGGTTCATCATACATTCCTATCATTGTCTCAATCTTAAGCTAGTTATATTATATGGATTGTAATCAAATGTACTTCCAGCCCATGTTGGTAAGAATAATCCATTAAGACCGAATCCACCAGTGTAATCGCTAGAGAAACTAATTCTCTCATATGGTGTACCAAAAGCGCCTCTCTAATACTATTCTTTTGATTTTGCCCAATTTCTTGTAGATTTTGCAGAATCAGCAACTTTATCTGGATCTATGTACCAGTACTTTCCATATGGTGCTTTTAAATTATTTAAAGAATAATCACCATATTTTAAATCAAGTACACCTCTATTTATCCCTGTGTCCTAATAAGATACATTAGGCGATCCAGAAAACAACTAATACTAACTAGGTGTCCAACCTGGAGCTATGTTTCTATAATTAATAGGAGCCGTACCAGATGTATTGCTTGATTTGTTTGTTGGCCCGCTTGCTGCTGTATTTTTTGCACCATCTGCGCCTATACCGTATATCGTTTTTAATGCTTCTTTCTTATTGTCTACATCCTACTGATATATATCAAGTATATCTCCATACTGCTTATTTTTAATGCGCTGTGATAACCATTTCTGACCAATAAGACCAAGATTAGCCAAGTGTGTTTCGATACCCTTAGTCTTAGCACCGTGTGCTCTATTGTAAGCCTCCCATCCATATTGGTTAGACTGCTGTAATCTCTGTGCGTCGCTATCACCAAGTCTAGCAGCCATCTCAGCATAAGCGTTTCTGTATGCAGCGTTCTTTTCCTGCACATTCATGAGTGCATCAGCAACATTTCTCTAATTACCTAAAGCCAAAGCTACTCTATTAGCCTATCTCTGACCACCTGTATAACCGCCAGAATTAGCGAGCTAATAAGCAGCCTGTCTATCTTGTGCATACAACTTTTCGAGAACAGGATTAGCTGACACTCTGTTACCAGCCATAGTCTGCAAAGCCATTGGTGCATATCTATTAGCTGCATATATATTTTGCATTACAGGATTTTCTCTACGCCAATGATTAAGCATCTATGTTTCAAGTAGTGCTGGTAAAGCATAACCTGTATCAAGCATAAGATTTGACACCTTTCCTTTTCCGCCTGTTGTGTAGGATTTCCAGAAACTTTTTCCTTTATCAAATCTATCTTTCCCACAATTGTGTTTAATCTGAGCAGCATAGTCTTCGATCTAATGCTATTTCTCTTGTCTATCTGTAATATTCTTCATAGCCTATAAAATAGGAGCTTTAGCGCGATCTAGTTGATTCTTCTAAAGTTCCATAGTCTATTTTGATAAAGAGCTAAGTTCAGATTTCTTTCCAGCTCTTTTCTCAATGTTGTTATACATCTAAAGTTTTGCTGTTAATGGTGCTACTTGGTCAGAAAACTTCATACCATTGCTCCAGTCTATGTCATTACCAGCTATAACATTACTATCATTTGCGCTAACAGAGCTAGGCTAATTATCAACTCCAACCTTTCCTTTGGTTACAAGAGTTCCTGTTCCATTAGTATAATCTATAATGGACTCACCTTTGCCAACTAAACTATTTACAGGACCACTCTAATATCCATTAGGTGTCCATACTTTATTTCCTTTTAACATATTTTGGTTTTATTAAATCTTTTCCTCGGTTGGCGTATAATACATCATCATACGTGTTACCATTATCTAAATAATATTGCTATGTAAGGCCTTCTGTTGCAGCTGATGATTGATTAACCTAGTTAACAAGATTAACTTTCTATTGTGCATTAAATATCTTTCTGCGCTATCTTTCTCTAGCCTTTTTACTTCCAAACAAGCCTCCGAATAATCCTGTAATAGCTCCAACTGCTCCTCCTATAAGCGTACCGACGCCAGGTATGGCAGATCCGATAGCAGCTCCTGCAGCAGCTCCAGATCCAACCATTCCTAACGTTGCGTTCTTGTTCGACTTAGATATATCGTCCATTGCTTTTTGCCTGTTGATATCATTCTGCGCTTGATAGTTTACACCGAATGCCTAGTCTGTTCTTTGTCCAGAATAAGCCATAAGCTCATTTGGTCCTTTTACTGCATCCTACATTGAATTGTATCCATGTATCATTCCTATCGTGCCATTAACAGCTCCTGTTATAGCACCAGTGCTTATTCCGCTTCCTCTTGATGCCTAAATTCCGCCTTTTGGATTCCAACTTGAAGCCGGTTTTTGACCAATGTTAAATGATGCGCTAGAACTTCCTGCTCCAGCTATAGCTGATCCAATAGGAACATTACCTCCAATCATGCTTGTAAGATTATTAGCTTGATACTATTGCCCAAAACCAACTTTTGAATCTATGCCGCCATTGAATTTTGGTATATTATTTATCTTCTTTCTCTACTTTAGCTCCATGACTATCTATATTTTGTTATTATATATTGTATTGCCATAGCTGGATTTGGTTTAATATCTTCTATGCTGCAAACCATAACCTTGCCTCTAGCTCTATTTCCAAATAATCCGTCAGCCCTAGGTATAGCAAATCTATGATTATTTTCTCTAAGTGTTATCTGCTCTTCTAAATTAGCTTCTATCTTCTAAGACTCTGTCTGCCATACGTATTTATGATTCTTTGAGAAGTAGTCATCATCGTCATGTATTGTATCCTATAACTATAGGTTTTCATATGTAACAATTTCTTGATTATCAAACACCTTTGTAACAAGCGGCTATTGAGCAACAACATATTTAATATAGCTTGAAAGAAACTACTGATTTGTTGATTTAGGGGATCCGTCAAGGTAATCATACTAATATACGCATACAGTATCGTTTTTCTTTACAAGATATTCTCCGTTAAAGAACTATATAGCTCCATCGAATGGTATTGTTAATGTTGACGTAAACTTGCCAAGCATTTCATTGTATACGATTTGCATGTCGTCACGCAAAACATTAAATACAACTTCATTGTATTTATTGTTGTAGAATACTTTAAAGTTATCATCTTTTTTATACTTGTTCAGTATATTCTATACCTTACACTACTTTGAAAGCTATACCACACTCTATCCATCAAATAAACATATTACGTTATTATGACTATCAAACCAATATAAACCGCCTGTAGTGCATACTGAACAGAATTGCTGTTTATGCATTCCGTAAGTATTACTATAGTAGTCATATCTATCAAGTACCCCTCCAGTTCCAAGTATTATGTTTTGTCCAGAATTATCTGTAGCAACACTACGATCGTTTACGCTGAGTACACCAAATGATTGTTCCTGGCAAAACGTAAGAACATTCTTAAATGTACATAAATCAGTTATAGGGCCATACTCCTAATCAACATCTATAAAGTTAGAGCTTCTAAATTTACACCAACTATCTATAATTTCATCATTTTGTTTTAAATCAGAATAATATACTCTTGTGTCTATAGTCTTATTATAGTCTTTCGTATTTAGGTCATCATATACAGCAAATGGAACGCTTGTGTTCTATACGCTATATACAGAATTATAAACATATTCAGGCTCCTTTTGTACATAAGCTTCTGTTATCTCGCATGGTTCAGACTGTATAAAGGATGCGTAATTATCTCTTGCGTTAGAACTAAATGTCCATCCATGTTGGAATTTACACCATATATTTGACTCTGTTGGTATAGAGTATGTTATCATATGAGTATTAGGGAACTACAACTCGTCCTTTCCACCTTTTGTATAAGCACCATACACTTTGTGCATAGAGGTATACTCGAATGTTTCTACATGACAATCTCCATCAAATACTGTATTCCATTTGTTTTTAGACTCGAAATAGTTACCATCTCCGTAATATATATTAGTAAGTCTATTTGTAAACGAATATCCACCATAAGGAGTTATTTGCTATCTAAGATTAGTTAAGTATGTTCCAAGTAGAGTTGGTCTAACTATTTTTAGAATTACACCAACTTCGCTAGGTTCTGTCTAATACTACTCTTGCTTTAGGCTATCATAATAATTACCATTCTCCGGATAATAATAAGAATATGAGCCAGCTGTACCATTTTCTTTGTACTAACAACTTAATAATAAACATTTTCCTCCAGTTCCAAAACATACGCTTTTATTTCCATGCGTACCAGTTCCGTCACCTTTAAATCCACCATTATAATTACCAAACGATTCAAATATATTACCATTAGTATCATTACAAATTCCACCGGTAATCATATTTGTAAATAGTGCTCCGCCAGCAGAAACCGAATAATTAGTGTACGCTTTTGATGAAGCCTATTCGTCATTATCTTTGTTAAAATTTCTTTTGAATGCCTAATCCCATTTTATTTGATCAGCTAACTAAAAGTCCTATATATAATTTACCTAAACTTTTCCAAACCAATCATCAAAAGATGTGCTATTTAAAAAATTCTACACACCAGCACCCTGTTCGTACAATTTTATATAAGCAAATGCCTTCTGTATTATAAATTTGCCAGATTTTTCCTTTCTTTTATCAGCAGACTAGTTATCACTATTATATAGTCTATCGAAATTTAAAATACAATCTTTTATTAATGCATATGAATATGGTCTATCGTATCCAAGTCCACCAACTAAAGCTACATCTGGTTCAAAACCAATCATTGTCAACCCCTTATTTTTATGCGACTAAGGATTAACTTTGTAGAAATAACTTGGATTATATGGCGCGTCTAAATAGCATATTGTACTACTTTTCGTAATATCGTTTCTAACATCTATATCATTAACATGAAACGTTCCCCTTGCATCACCATTATTATTTGGTCCAGTAAATAATTCTATAGCGCAGTTTGAAATGCATGGTATTACAAATTTAAAATTTTCCCTTTTGTCAAAACCAATTAACTTTCCGTAATCTGTATTTGTGCCTCCATTCTTAGGCGAATCATACTAGTCATCATTGAACTTATGGTCACCCCTAGCTCCAAATAAAAAAGACTATTTTTGCAAATAATATTTTTTGTCTTTTGTAAACTGTTTAAACGATTCTGGCTGATAACAAATTTCTTTTGAAACAAATTGCAATAATTTGTCATTATCTATGTTTGTCATACATTGGGATGCACTATCCTTTCCGTCACCAACAAGCTAATTATGTACATCGTATCCTTCTATAAACTTATTAGTTGTCAAAAATCCAGTTGGACAAAACATGTGATATTTAGTTATCTAGTATTTATCACTATCTCCCTCATACTGTCTGCTATAAGCATTAGATACAGGAGAACTAAGTGCACCCTGTGATATTGTAGCGATATCAGATTCGTGTCTAGCACATCTAACTATCTGATAGCCAGTACAGCCTTCTGGTAATCTTTTTACCATAAACTGTATTCCTAGATTTCTGATAACTAGTTCGTAACGTTTACCATTAACGATAGTATTGGATGACATTAACTAGAAACCTTCTTCGGTGACATTTGGTGTTCTTATATCAGCAATCCACTTAACTGGAGATGCTTGACAATACTTATCATACAAAACAATTCCATAACGATAAATCTCATTTCGTCTAAGCGACTTTATTAACCATGTGTTTTTATTTATTCCTGGATCAAATTCTGCTTTCTCTACTTCAGATGGTTTAAAATCTTTATCGATGTAGAAAACATTATTTTGCTATACGTTTTCTTTTTGAGAATAATTGTATAACGTTCCTATCTTTCTTGTATTGTTTTCTTTTACACAAGAATCTTCTACCTAAGAAGAAATAACGAATCTCCATTCTATATTTTTGCCAGATCCTCCAACCCATCTATATTGTGAGTCGAACACAAAATTAGCAGAATACAATGAAACTTCTTTATTTATGTTATTATAAGTGTCATCATAACAATCATGATCAAACGGAGGAACTGCAACAGAATCGCTTTCTATGTCTTTATTATGCGCATCTATTTTAAATACGTTATCGCCATTAACATCTTTTACGATACTTATGTTTTCGTAATTAAACCTAAATGCTCTCGCGTCCCATTTATCGAAATCCTTAATAGTAGTCTGTATTGTCTTTGTGTTTGCTGCAAATAGAAAACCATCTTTAGATGCTAAAGAATTAGGTATTATTCTAACACCTTGTAGCGAATTCAATTCTTCAACGCTGATATATTCTATTGGATCATTACCAACATCATTTATAATCAGCTCTGTAGAATCTTGTTCATTAAAGTTTACTTTAGCATCGTATATTACAGATACTATTGGCATCTATCCGTTTTGCGTATACTATACCCTAAATACTTTGATGTAATCAAGGTGCCAATAATTACCAGGAATTTGTATAGATATCTTTACTCCACAATT
>OGOB01000032.1_pt1 | contig 107346 bp, 94 predicted proteins | sample 1573611 | NCBI WGS metagenome assembly OGOB01 (sample SAMEA2582016, study PRJEB24529) | metagenome | biome: Human gut stool | place: China | collected 2011 | reverse complement strand
ACCAAATAACCAAAACCAAAGAAAAACTTTACGACCACCGAAAGGTGGTCTTTTTTTATTTTGTGTAGACAGATAGATGATAATGTCAGGCATTGCCTGACCTACATTCTTAGTTTGTGCGGAAAGACAAAAGGTTATACACACAATATTATGTAACCCCGAATAAACCAAGACAGTTTCAAGGTCTCTTTCATTAAGCAATAAAACTTTTCCGATATTAAAATTATATAAAAATTCTAAGAAATCCTAATTTTTAGTATATATTTATAATATAGAAACTACATAATCTAATTAGGAGATATAAAATAATGATACATCCATCAGCAATTGTCCATGAATCAGCAAAAATCGCAGAAGATGCAATCATCGGACCAAATGTCGTTATCGGCGAAAATGTTACTATTGGTAGCGGTACAAGAGTTATTGCAAATGCGTTTATTGAATTTGCAGAAATCGGTAAAAACTGTACAATCAGTCCTTTCGCTACAATCGGTTCTGAACCTCAAGATTTAGGTTACAAAGGCGAACCTACAAAGGTTGTTATTGGTGATGATGTTATCATTAAAGAAAACGCAACAGTACACAGAGGCGCTGCTTGTGGTGATTTTACAACTCGTGTTGGTAACAAATGTTTGTTAATGGCTGGAACTCACGTTGCTCATAACTGCGTTTTAGCCGATCAAGTAATTATGGCAAACTTAGCAACTCTAGGTGGTCATTGTCATGTAGGTTTTGGTGCTTGGCTAGGCGGTATGACTGTATTCCATCAAAATGTTAGAATTGGTGATATGGCTATTATCAGCGGATTTTCAGCATCTAGACAAGATATTTTACCTTACTCTAAAGGTGAAGGTAGACCTCCTGTTCCATCTGGATTAAATGTTGTTGCAATGCGTAGACGTGGTGTTTCTAAAGAAGACAGAGTTAACACTAACGAAGCATTTAAACTTTTAGTTTCACCAGAATACAATACAACTCAAGCTATTGAAAAAATTAAAGAAACTATTCCAATGAATGAATACATTGAAAACATGATTAAATTTATTCAAGAATCAAAACGTGGAGTTCTTTTGAAATCTCATAAAACAGGTCATCACTCTTTAGAAGCTGAAGATGTAGCGGAAGAATCTGTTTTAGCTAATGTTTAGAACTTAACTTATACAATATAAATACAAAGAAAAATAGTGCGGTCGAGTTTCACTCGACCGCACTATTGATTAATTTTAATAAATTGAAATATGACCTAATGTCATTCTGAACTTGTTTCAGAATCTCACATTACAGAGACCCTGAACTAAATTCAGGGTGACATAAGAGTAAATATTAAAATCTAATGTTTTTAACAAATCGGGCGACGTTGAAAACGTCGCCCGATTATTTGTATTTTAAATAAATTTTATTACTTAATGCAAACAGTCATATCTGCTTCTACGACAATTTTGCCGTCTACCATGCCGACACCGTGAGATTTACCGATAGGTCCTTTTAATTTTTGCAATTCAATTCTCATATCTAGTCTATCTCCAGGGCGAACGATACCTTTAAATCTAGCATTTTCAATACCCGCAAACAAAGCTAATTGGCCTTGGAATTTATCCATTGATAACATTACTGGAGCTGAACATTGAGCCATTGCTTCAATTTGTAGAACCCCTGGCATAATTGGATTGTTTGGAAAGTGACCTTGAAAGAATGGTTCGTTCCAAGTTAGATTCTTGTAGCCTTCTGCGTATTCACCAGCTACACATTCTGTAATTCTGTCAACTAACAAGAATGGATATCTGTGTGGGATTAAATCTAAAATTTGTTGTGAATCATAAGTTAATATTGTTTTTTGCTCGTCTGTCATTTTTTATGCTCCTTATTCGCATTTGATTAATTTACTTTTTAGTTTTAGTGCGGTTTTTACATGAACTGCATGACCTGCTTCTTTCGCAATAATTTGTGCTTTTAGATATAATGGGTTTACACCTGTTAAGTATAAATCACCAATTATGTCCAAAATTTTGTGTTTAATTGGTTCTCTATCGCTTCTTAATTTTGTAGTGTAACCACCATCATCTGTGAAGCCTACGGTATTTTCTTGTGTAACCCCTTTGGCATAGCCAAAGAATTGGAATTTTTTAAGGTCATGTAAAAAACCAAAAGTTCTAGCTTCAATAATTTCGTTTTGGTTTTTCATAGTGAAACTTGCCCAGCGATTTTTCATATCAGGGTGGTCGTAATTTACTCCATAAGAAATTCTTAATTCATCGTCTGGCACGATTACAACGTGAGTTTTACCATTTAAATACGAAACAGGTTCTAATAAAGTGTAATAAATTGGTTTAGATTTTTCTACACCAACTTTTTTGAACGCTTTAACCCATTCATAAGAACTTCCGTCAAGAACAGGCATTTCTGGTTTATCAATGTAAACATCAATAGAATCAATGTTGCAAAAAGCACAAGCTGCCATAAAATGCTCAATAAGCATTACTTGGCGGTTGCCATTGCCCACACAAACGCAATGGCTTGTAGAGCAAACATTGTCAACATCTGCAACGATTGCATCATCATAACCGTCTAGGTAAAATTTGATTTTACCTGATGTAGAAGGTTTGATTAGCACGCTACATTCATGATTTTTCATTAATGTATTGCCTTTTATTGAAAGTTCTTTTTTTATTGTAGCCATTATTTTTACTCTTAGTTTTCTTCAGTATCTTCTAAAAATGTTTTTAGCATTGGTTCGTATTTTTTGAATTTAGCAATTAATTCGCCAGCATCTTTCATGGTTTTTAATTGTTTAATAAATTCTTTTCTTGGAACTGCTGGAGTACCAACTACGATTGATTTTTCTGGGAATGATTTGCTTACACCTGCAGCTGCCGCAACAATGCTGTCGCTTCCAATGCTGATGTGGTCTGCTAAACCTGCTTGACCAGCGATTACAACTCTGTCACCGATTACGCAGCTACCTGCAATACCAACTTGAGAAACAATCATACAACCTTTACCAATACGGCAGTTGTGACCAATCATTACTAAATCGTCGATTTTTGTATCATCGCCAATCATTGTGTTTTCGATAGTGCCTCTGTCGATTGTTGTATTAGCACCAATTTCAACATTGTTGCCAATTACAACTGAACCAAGTGATGGAATTTTAAAGATTTTTTGTTCTTTATTTTCCATTTTGATTTCGCCGTCTTTTCTAGCTTGTTCAATATTATCAGGATTTTCAGTTACAAAGCTGAATCCGTCTGCGCCTAAAGATACACCATGATGTAAAATACAGTGGTCTCCAACAACAACTCTGTCGCCGATGTTTACACCTGCGTGGAAAAAGCAGTTTGCACCGATTTTTGCATTATTACCAATGTATGAGTTTGGTAATATTTTTGTATTTTCGCCAACTACTGCACCTTTTGAAATTACTACATTTGCACCAATTGATGCACTTTCTGCAACTTGAGCTTCTGGGTGAATAACTGCTGATGGGTGGTAGCCGTCGTTTACTCTAGGTTCTTCGTAGAATAATGTTAATAATTTCATCATTGCAAGTCTTGGTCTTTCAACTTCGATAGTTGTTACGCCTTCAAGATTTACACCTAATGGAACTAAAACAGCTTTTGCTTTTGATTTTGCAACATTGCCGATTTCTTCTTCGCTTAAAGCTAAAGCTAGCATGTGTTCATCACATAGCAATGGTGGTGCTATCATTTGAATTTTTGCATCTTCAACTTTTGTTAGCATACCGCCTACGATTTGCGAAATTTCTTCTACTGAAAATTCCTTCATTCTTTTTGTCTCCTTTATATAATTATGAATTTTTCATTTTTTCAATTGTCGATGTGGTTGATTTTCCTTGTACAAATTCAATGAATTTTACGTTGATATGATTCTTTAAAATTACATCTTTCTCCTCTTTTGGAAGTGTATCAAGGGTGTAATCAGCTCCTTTTGTATGGAAGTCAGGTTTTATTCTATCTAATAGACCACAAGGTGACTTCTCATCAAATATTACCACATAATCAACGCAAGATAAAGCACATAATATCTCAGCTCGGTCTAATTCAGTGTTAATAGGGCGATTTTCCCCTTTAATTTTCTTAACAGAAGCGTCTGAATTTAACATTACGACTGAAACATCTGCTACTTCTTTTGTCTTTTGTAAATATCTTACGTGTCCTACGTGTAAAATGTCATAGCAACCATTTGTTGTGACAACGGTTTTTCCTTTTTTTTGTAAATCCCTTACAATTGTAATGATATCGTCTTGTGTAACAAGTTTACCCATTAGAATAACCCCATTTCTATTACACGTTTGCAAATTCTAACTGTGTTTAAGGCTGCACCAATTCTTAAGTTATCGCCCACACACCAGAAAGACAAACCGTTTTCAAATGCGATATTTTTTCTTATTCTTCCAACATAAACAGGATCTTTGCCTTCTGCTTGAATTGCAGTTGGAAAAATTTTGTTTTTAATATCATCAACAACCTCAATGCCATAAGCGTTAGCTAAAGCGTTTCTAGCTTGAGTAACATCAATTGGCTTTTCAAATTCAAGGTCGATAGCTTCAGAGTGACCAACAAAAACAGGAACTCTTACGGCTGTACAAGAAATTGGCAAATCTTTTGAAAAGTGCATAATTTTTCTTGTTTCGTTTGTAACCTTCATTTCTTCTTTTGTGTAACCGTTTTCACAGAATTCATCAATTTGTGGAATACAATTAAAAGCGATTTCTTGAGTAAATTTTACAGGTGTGAAAGGTTTTTCTTCAAGTCTTGCTTTTGTGTTTTCTTTTAACTCGTTAATAGCTGCAAGCCCTGCACCGCTGACAGATTGGTAAGTTGAAACAATCATTCTTTTGATTGTAGCCAATTCGTGTAATGGTTTTAGTGCCAAAATTAATTGAGAAGTTGAACAGTTTGGATTTGCAATAATTCCAGCGTGTTCTTTTAAGTCGTCATCGTTTACACCTGCAATAACTAGAGGCACTTGTTCTTCCATTCTAAAAGCACTAGAATTATCAATAATAAGTCCGCCACGTTTTACAATTTCAGGTGCAAATTTTTTACTTGTAGATGCGCCAGCTGATGCTAAAACGATATCTACATCGTCAAAAGTTTCTGGTTTTGCTTCTTCTACAATGTGTTCAACTCCATCAAAATTTAATCTTGAACCTGCACTCTTTGCACTTGATAAAAGTTTAATGCTTTCATAAGGTACTTCTAACTGTTCTAAGATTTCTAAGATGTGTCTTCCAACTACTCCTGTTGCCCCTAAAACGGCAAGTCTTGGTTTTCTCATTTTTAGTTTTTCCTTTTATTTTTATAAAATGTTGTCTAATCCATAAGTAAAGTTTTTGTGCTCATACGCATATTTTACAGCCATCATAACTCCTGGCATGTAACAAGTTCTGTTTGTTGAATCGTGTCGAATTGAAAGAATTTGTCCGTCAGAACCAAACAAAACCTCCTGAGATGCCATATAACCAGGCATTCTAACAGAGTGAATATGGATGTTATCGTATGAATTTGCACCTCTTGCGCCTTCAATAGTTTCTGTTTCTTCGCAGTTTCCTGTTGTAAAGGATTTGTTTGCTTCTGCCATAAGTTGAGCTGTCTTAACCGCTGTACCAGAAGGAGCATCTTTCTTTTGATTATGGTGAAGTTCAATAATTTCAGCGTTATCAAAATATTTTGCAGCCATTTGCGCAAATTTCATCATTAAAACGGCGCCAGTTGAAAAGTTTGGAGCTATAAAGCAAGCAACTTTATTTTTTTCTGAAAGTTGTTTTAATTCTTTGATTTGCTCATCTTTCAAGCCTGTTGTGCCGATTACAATATTAATTCCGTTATTCAAGCAATATAAAGCGTTTTCATAAATTGATTTTGGCTGAGTAAAATCTACCAAAATGTCAATTTCTTTTGATTTGTGTGCATCTTCAATAGAGTTATATTCTCCATTCACAATATCAATTTTTGCAACTAATTCAGTTTCGTTGTCTGCATTAACCGCTTTAACAACTTCTTGACCCATTTTTCCGTTTGCACCGCAAACTGCAACTTTAATCATAAAATCTACCTCTTTTCATTAATTTTACTTAAAATATGGCAAATTTTCAAATATATGTTAAGATTTTAATATGGAAGAAAAATTTATTACACACATTGGAACAGATGAATCAGGAAAAGGCGATTTCTTTGGACCTCTTGTAATCGCAGGGGTTATGGTTGATGAGAAAACTGCCAAGTTATTTACAGATTTAAAAATTAGAGATTCTAAAACAATTACAGATAAAAGAATTTTAGAAATGGCTGAGCAAATTAAAAAGCATGCCGTTTATTCTGTAATTGCTGTCGGAAATGCTAAATATAATGAATTATACAAGAATTTTGCAAACTTAAATAAGTTGTTAGCTTGGGGGCATGCAAAGGCTATTGAAAATATTTTAGAAAAAAATATGTGCGAATATGCGCTTTCAGATAAATTTGGTGACGAAAGTTTAATTAAAAATGCACTTCAAAAGCGAGGTCAAACAATTCGTCTAGAACAAATGGTTCGTGCTGAAAGTGACATTGCTGTTGCGGCTGCGAGTGTTCTTGCTCGTGCAACATTTGTTCAAAAAATGAAGCAAATGGAATTAACTTATGGTTGTGATTTTCCTAAAGGTTGCAACTCAATTGTAAAAGATGCTGCAGCAAAATTTATTGCAAAACATGGAAAAGAAAAATTAATTGAGGTCTGCAAAGCTCATTTTAAAACATACAAAGAAGTGTTAATTTAAAACTGATAATTATTTTCATATTTCTTAATATCCCTATTGCCAATTGAAATTTTATGTGTTATAGTTGGCATGTTAATATGAAATATGAAAGGAAATTAGATATGAAATTTGTATGTTCAGTATGCGGATATGTTTATGAAGGTAATGAAGCTCCAGAAAAATGCCCTCAATGCGGAGCTCCAGCTAGCAAATTTAATAAAGCAACAGAAGGCGAAAAAACTTACGTTACAGAACACGTAGTTGGCGTAGCTAAAGATGTTGATGCAGAAGTTTTACAAGGTTTAAGAGATAACTTCAATGGCGAATGTACTGAAGTTGGCATGTATTTAGCAATGTCTAGAGTAGCTGAAAGAGAAGGATACCCAGAAATTGCTGATGCTTTCAAAAGATATGCATTTGAAGAAGCAGAACATGCTGCAAAATTTGCAGAATTATTAGGTGAAGTAATTTCAGACTCAACAAAGAAAAACTTGGAAATGAGAGCAGAAGCAGAATGTGGCGCTTGTGCAGGTAAAATGGAAATTGCAAAAAGAGCTAAAGAACTTAACTTAGACGCAATTCACGATACTGTTCACGAAATGGCAAAAGACGAAGCTCGCCACGGCAGAGGCTTTGACGGACTATTAAAAAGATATTTCGCATAACCCCAAATATATTAGCAATTAATTACTAAATACTGTAAGTCGGTCGGTTGATAAATCAACCGACCGATTATATTTTGTTTTAGCCCTCTGTAATACAACTCTACGTCACACTGAACTCGTTTCAGGGTCTATTAGAAAGATACCGCAACATCTTAATTTATTCGGGGTGGCGACGGAGTAACGTCCGACCGCCACCTTACGGGTTCGCTCACTTCGTTCGACTACACCCTACCGAAAAATCGCTAGTGCGGTATGACAAAATTTTAAATGCGCAATAGGAAAATTTATAAGATGCTGAAACAAGTTTAGCATGATATAAGGTTCAAAATAGCCTTATCAACTTAATCCTTATTGACTTAAAGTCTGTTCTTTACTTATGTAAATCAAGTCCGTCGATATTTACGGTTTTATTTTTAAATGCTACAATTTCAAAATCTTCTAAGCTCATTGGTTTAGCATACAAGAAGCCTTGCGCAATATCACAACCAGAATCAGTTAGGAATTGAGCTTGTTCTACGGTTTCAATACCTTCAGATACAGTCTTTAATTCCAAGTTTTTAGCCATTGAAAGTATGTGTTGAACAACGATTTTACCACGTTCGTCAGTTGTAGAATCGTTAATAAATCCTCTATCCAATTTCAAGATATCGCAAGGGATTTGACGCAACATATTCAATGAAGAATATCCAGAACCGAAGTCGTCCATTGCAATACTAAAACCTTGTTTTTTCAATTCGTTTACGATTTCTAAGAATTTTTCAAAGTCCTCAAATCCGGCAGATTCAGTTAATTCAAGTTCTAACAATTCTGGTGGAATTTGATATTTTTTGATTAAATCTTTCAAGTCGTCAATAAAAAATTCATTGCTCAAGTGAAGTCTTGAAACATTTACTGAAATTGGTACTGGTTTGTATCCTCTATCAATCCATGAGCGGATTGCTTTGCAAGCCTGCTCCCACATATAGCGGTCAATGTTTAGAACAAAACCGTTCTTTTCAAACAACGGAATAAAGTCGTTTGGTGCAATAAAGCCTTTTGTTGGGTGTATCCAGCGAACAAGTGCTTCTGAGCCAACGACTGTAAGTGACTTCATGTCATATTTAGGTTGCAAATACATAACAAACTGACCTTTTGCAAGTGCATTATGCATTTCGTCTTCAATATTCTTTTCACTTAAAAGTTGTTTTCTTAAATTATCGTCATAGTATGAAATATATTTGTTAATATCATCAACAATTGTGCGTTTAGCAAGGCTTACTCGGTCGCACATAATGTTAATAGGTACAGTAACATCATTCATTAAGTAAACGCCAAATAGTGGAACTAATTTAGCTGCAACCTTGTTGTTTTGAGAAGATTTTAAATCTGGCATTACGTTATTATTGAAATTTTCAATATCTTGGTGAATTTTATCAATAATTGAGTTAATGTCGCTTTCTTCCTCGTACTTAATTATGAACAAATAATTTGCAGCGAAGGAACGTGCCAAAAGAGTATCAGCTGGCAAGTTCTTTTTTATAATTTCGTATAAATCTTTTAAAATAGTATTCGCTATATCAAAGCCATAAATTTCGTTTATAACCTTAAATTTAGTAATATCCATTAATACAAGCGCATACTTGTCATTTGCTGAGATATTTTCAATAATTTTTTGTGCTTCTATATAGAATTTAGCCTTGTTAGGACCAGCTGTAATATCATCAACAAAAGCAAGTTTCATCATTTCTTCGTAATTCTTCTTTTGAAGCATATCAATTCGTTTCAAAATTAAGAATAGCAAGCAGTTTATTGCTAACATAATACCAATTGTGAAGAAAATAATTTCAACAACGCTAAGTGCTAAAACCTTTCCAGGAACAAACAAAATCAATTGCCAATCGTTATAAGAAACAGGCGTAAATGCAAACAACCAAAATTGACCGTCTAAATATGTCCAATAAACACCGCTATTGTTGTCTTTTATTTGTTGTTTTACAAAATCGCTTTTTACATTTACGAATTTAATATTTTGGTCGAAAAAGTTTGCAGTATCTTCAACTGCGGGATTATCCGAACGAAGTACGTAATCGCCGTTGTTCTTGATAATATGGCTAAATGCAGTTTGATTAAAAGTGTTTATATCCAAAATGTTTTTGAATACGTCGGCTCTAATTACAGCTGATAAAACGCCAACTTCCTTTGAATTGTAATAAATAGGAACAGCATAAACGTTTCTAAAGGTTTCTACACCGTTTGTAGGAACTTCTTGAACCCTATCAAAACAAGTAGCGCCAGCTTTTGCAACCTTAAAACAAGGCATTTTTGCCATATTTGTTACTGGTTTTATGCCTTCATCTCTTACCGCTGTATAGGCAGTACCGTCAAGTTTAATAAAAGAAAAAGCCTTAAATGACGCTTGTCTCCCGCCTGTTGTTAAGTATGCAGTCAAGTCTTTTGGCTTAAAGTTTCTTACATTATAGCCAATTGAACTTGCAATCATTTCCAATACTTGCAAATCGCCCACAATACGGTTGTGTACGTTGTAAGATAATTGTTGAGCAACTTCTGAGGTAATCTTTTCAGAAGATTTAATTTGCGTTGTCATTAGGTGAAATAAAGTGAAAACGCCTACCAAAGCTAGAACAAATATGGTCGCTATAAATATAGTTATAGCGGTATCTTTCTTTTTATTAACTTGATATGAATTATTCACCATAAACCAAAACCTAAGTTTCCAACTAAATTATATTATAATATAAAAAATATTGCTCATTCAAAATTCAAATTTTGAAAAAATAGTAACATTCTTTACATATTGAAATTAGGTTTATAGAAACATTACTCCTAGTCTATATACTAAAAATGCTACAAACCAAGCTACTGAACATTGGAAAAGCACTACTAATAAAGCGTAACGCTTTCCTAATTCACGTCTTACCGTTGCAATTGCTGCAACACAAGGTGTATACAATAATGAAAATACCAAGAAAACGAAAGCTGTAAGTTTTGTGAATACAAGTGGTAATGCCTCAACATCGCCACCTAACAAGATTGTTAATGTACTTACAACGCTTTCTTTTGCCATAAATCCAGTAATGAATGCGGTTGAAATTCTCCAATCTGCGATGCCCAAAGGCTTAAAGATTGGTGTTATAAAGTTGCCTAATACTGCTAGCATACTGTCTGAGGAGTTTACAACTAAATTCAATCTGCTGTCAAAGGTTTGCAAGAACCAAATTATGATTGTTGCCCAAAAGATTATTGTAAATGCCTTTGTAATAAAGTCTTTTGCTTTTGTATAAATTAACCTGTAAATATTCGTCGCACTTGGCATTCTATAATTTGGTAATTCCATTACAAACGGAACACCTTCACCATCAAAGAAAAAAGTTTTCATTATCAATGCGGTAATTATCCCGACGATTATGCCGATTAAATATAATCCTAAAATTACTAAAATTTGGTCTTTTGCAAAAAACGCAGCAGTGAATAATGCGTAAATAGGAAGTTTTGCCGAACAACTCATAAACGGAGTTAACAAGATTGTCATTTTTCTATCACGTTCAGAAGGCAAAGTTCTTGATGCCATAATCGCTGGAACGCTACAACCAAAGCCGATTAGCATTGGAACAAAACTTCTGCCAGAAAGTCCCATTTTTCTTAATGCTTTGTCCATTACAAACGCTACACGTGCCATATAGCCTGTATCTTCTAATATTGATAGGAAAAAGAATAAAATTACGATGATTGGCAAAAAGCTCAAAACACTTCCTACACCTGCAAAAATACCATTTATAATTAATGAATGAACAACCTCATTCAAGCCATAAGCTGTTAATGCCATATCAGTTTTTATTGTAACGAAATTAATTACGTAATTCATTACATCAGATAAAAACGAACCAAATGGACCAAATGTCAAATAGAAAATTAATGCCATAATTAGTAAAAATGCAGGAACCGCAGTGTATTTGCCAGTTAAAATTTTATCTGCTGCAACTGTCATTTTGTGACTAGGTGCGTCAGAAGTTTTTTGAACAAATTCGTCGCAAAGTCTTTCAATGAAAGAAAAACGCAAGTCTGCAATTGCAGCTTCTCTATCTAAACCTCGTTCTTGCTCCATTTCTTCGACAATGTGTAAAATAGTATCTTTTTCATTTTGATCAAGATGAAGGGCTTTTTCAACAAGTGTGTCACCTTCTGCAAGTTTTGTTGCTGCAAATTTTAGTGGAATGTGCAAAGCCTCTGCGTGGTCTTGAATTAAGTGACAAATTGAGTGAATACATCTGTGGATTGAATCTTCGTTTTTGATATTGTGGTCGCAAAAATCAAGACGTCCTGGGTGCTCCTCGTAGCGAGCAACATTAATAGCATGCTCTACAAGTTCTTGCAAACCTTGATTTTTTGATGCAGAAATTGGAACAACTGGCACACCTAAACGAGCTTCTAAACCGTTAATATCAATGCTTCCACCAGCAGTTTCAACCTCGTCCATCATATTTAAAGCGATTACCATAGGAATATCAAGCTCAATAAGTTGCATTGTTAAAAGCAAATTACGCTCAATGTTTGTTGCATCAACAATGTTAATAATGCCGTCAGGCTTTTCGTTTAAAATGAAATTTCTGGTTACAATTTCTTCATTGCTATAAGGTGAAAGTGAATAAATACCAGGAAGATCGGTGATAGTAACCTCGCTGTGGCGCTTGATAACGCCGTCGGTTCTGTCAACAGTTACACCTGGAAAATTTCCGACATGTTGATTTGAACCTGTTAATTTATTGAAAAGAGTTGTTTTACCACAGTTTTGGTTACCAGCAAGTGCTAGTCGAAGTTCTTTTTTCTGAACTTTTCCCCCGAGTTTTCGAGTTTCATATTTTTGTATTTCACCGATTTCAGAGTGATCTGTTTCTTTAAAAACTTTTTGTTTGCGAATTTTATCGTGTGCATCGTGAATGTCTTTGATAGAAATTTTAGAAGCATCGCTTTTTCTAAGAGTTAACTCATATCCTCTAAGACGTAATTCTAAAGGGTCGCCTAAGGGTGCAGTTTTGATTAATGTAACTTCTGTTTGAGGGGTTAAACCCATGTCTAAAATGTGTTTTCTAAGAGCTTTGTCTTCGCAATCGACAGATGAGATAATTGCGTCATGCCCAATTGGTAAATGGTCTAGTGTTTTTATTTTGCTTAAATCTTTCATTTTAATTTGTCTCTATAATTATAGTGGTTATTCTAATCCGACTATATTGTAAGGTTAGGCTAACAAATTTTCAAGCAAATTTTTCAAAAAGTGAAAAAATATTTACAATTTGAAATTTTTAATAGAGATGTTGACAATTATATTTTTTTTTGATAAGTTAGTTGTACGCAAGGTGTCGTTGAGTGATGCCGAGCGTAAATAATGTACTCCAGTGGCACTCTGCCGAACAGAACGATTGATAATCGTTTTGGGAGAGGCAAGGTAGATTTATCTACCGATTCCGCTGAAGACGATAAAAATTAAATAAACCGTGCTCCAGTGGCGGAATCGGTAGACGCGTCGGACTTAAAATCCGATTGGGCGAATAACTCAGTGCCAGTTCAAGTCTGGCCTGGAGCAATTCTAAGACAAGGCAAGAGCCTTGTCTTTTTAGTTGTAAATCTTACTTAAGATAACAAATAAGTTTTAATTCTCAATTGCAATTTTAATTACATTATCTAATTTATTTTCAAAAATTTTATATGCTTTTTCGATATCGACAAGTTTGAATTTATGAGTTATCAATGGAGTCGTATCAATTTTTCCCTGTTTTATTAAAGATAAAATTTCCTCGCAATCGCAACCATCAACCCCACCTGTTTTAAATATGAGATTTTTTCCATACATATCAGGCAAAGGCAAAATCATTGGTTTATCATAAAGTGCAACGATAGTAACTATTGCATTTGGTCTTGCACAATCCCATGCCATTTTAAAGGTTTCTTCTGTACCTGCAACTTCAATCACTACGTCTGCACCGCCGTGTTCACTTTCGTTTAAAACAACATCTTTGCAGTTTTTAGGTTCGACTACAATAACTTGTGGGTAATGTTTTTTTACAAAATTTCTTCGAGTTTCGTCTTTTTCACAAACAATAATTTTTTGCGGATTTTTAAGCATTACGCAAAGTAAAGTGCAAAGTCCTGTTGGACCTGCGCCAATAATTAAAACAGTATCTTCCTTTTTGATTTCAGAAATATGAGTTGCCCAAAAACCTGTTGCTAAAACATCTCCGACAAAAAGAGCTTGTTCATCTGTTACGTTTTGAGGAATTATGTTTAGTCCATTATCTGCGTAAGGAACTCTCACATATTCCGCTTGTCCACCATCAATGCGGCAGCCTAAAGCCCAACCACCGTTTTTATCGGTGCAATTATTTACGTATCCATTTTTGCAGAAGAAACATTCTCCGCAGAAGGTTTCGACATTTACAGTTACTCTATCGCCAATTTTAACATTTTTTACGTCTGAACCGATATCTTCGACTACACCAACCATTTCATGCCCGACCGTAATTCCTTTTTCAGCTTTTGGAACGGAACCATGTTTTATATGCAAATCGCTTGTGCAAATGCTACTCATCGTAACTTTTACGATTGCATCTTTAGAGTCAATAATTTGTGGTTTTTCTTTTTCAATCAGTTCAAATTTTTCGTGTTCAATGTAAGTATATGCAAGCAATTTTGTTCTCCTTAATTTAATACGGCAATTTTAGCATAAATAATTAAACAAAAAAATAAGACCTTTACATAGGTCTTATTTTTAATGGAGCGGGAGACGAGGCTCGAACTCGCGACATCTTCCTTGGCAAGGAAGCATTCTACCACTGAATTACCCCCGCATTTCGTTCGGTTGTATATCCATTATACACAAGCAAAAAAAATATGCAAGTACCTTTTTTAATTTTTTTTAAAATTCCTAAACTTTTTTTAATATACTTAATTTTATTCTTTAATTTTATCTGTTTGCATGATAACCTCTTATTATAAATTTAAGGAAGATTTTACTAAAAATGGCTGGAAGAACAACTACTAAAAAACAAACAACAACTGACATTAACGCTGCACTTATGCCACAAGACATTGCAGCTGAAGAAGCGGTTTTAGGCGCAATTCTTGTTAATCCTTCGGTTATGCCAAAAGTCGTTGAATCAATTAATGCTGAAAGTTTTTACAAACCTGCTCACCGTTATGTTTTTGAAGCAATGCTTCAATTATTTAACCAAAACCAAATGATTGATATTGTGTCTGTGTCAGATGTTTTAAGCTATTCTTCACGTTTAGAGCTTGTTGGCGGTCGTGCTTTTATCAACGATTTAGCTTTTAAAACCGTAACAACTGCAAACGTAGGTTATTATGCAAAAATTATTCAAGACAAATCTATCAAAAGAGCTTTAATTACGGCTGGTTCTGAAATTGTTGCATCTGGTTATGACCAAGATAATGTAGATGATTCTCTTGAAAATGCAGAAAAATTGATTTTTGATATTTCTTCTCAAAAATCTACAAAAGATTTTATTCCTGTTAAAGAGGATGTATTTAACGTATATAGCAAAATTGAATATCGTTATCAACACCGTGACGAGTGTACTGGTGTAAGAACTCATTTCTATAAGTTAGATGATATGACAAATGGGCTTCAAAAATCTGATTTAATTATTCTTGCAGCTCGTCCGTCAATGGGTAAAACTGCTTTTGCCTTGAACATTGTTGCTAATGTTGCAATTAAATCAAAAGTTCCTGTTGCAATGTTTTCACTTGAAATGTCACGTGAACAATTGGTTCAACGTATGATGTGTGCAGAGGCGGAAGTTGATTCTCAACGATTGCGTAGTGGTAACATGCAAAGTAAAGACTGGAACAAGCTAGCAACTGTGATGGAAAAATTCTCTGATGTTCCAATTTACATTGATGATACAGCCGGTTGTACATTAACAGATATTCGTGCAAAATGTCGACGTTTGGCAATGGAAGTCAAAGATTTAGGACTGGTTGTAATTGACTACTTACAGCTAATTAACAGTTCTTCTAGTAACAACGATAGAAACCAAGAAATTTCAGCAATTTCAAGAGGGCTAAAAATCTTAGCAAGGGAATTGAATGTTCCAATTATCGCACTTTCACAATTGTCTCGTAAGGTTGAAGAACGTGGTGACAAACGTCCAATGCTTTCTGACTTGCGTGATTCGGGCGCAATCGAACAAGATGCTGATATTGTAATGTTTATTCACCGTGAGGATTATTACAACAAAGATAAAAAAGATGAAGACGGTGAAGTTCAAGAAATTAACCAAAAAGCTGATTCAAAAGGTAAAGCCGATATTATTATCGCAAAACAAAGAAACGGCCCTGTTGGCGATTTACAGTTGTTATTCCAATCAAATATTACTAAATTTAAGAATATGATTGATAACGAAACTTTTGATTTTTAATTTTAAACGGCAAATTTTTGGATAAAAATTTGCCGTAATTAATATTCTTCATATCTCCTTTACAATGAAAATTCAACATGTGATAATGTTGCTATGGATACGTACGTATATTCAATTGAAGATGATGCCGAACATTCAAAAACACTTTATGTAAATTTAACCAATAAGTGTTCAAATGCTTGTCTTTTCTGTATTAGAAATACAGTTGACGAAATAAAAGGCAAGAATATGTGGTTGGGAAAAGAAGATGTTGAGGCAAAAGATGTAATTGCGCAATTTGCAAATTTTGATACTCCAGAAGAAGTTGTGTTTTGCGGATATGGCGAACCTTTTATGAGATTAGATTTACTTAAAGGGGTTGCTTCTTACCTAAAAGAGAAAGACATTAAAGTTCGTGTGAATACTAATGGACACGGTAATGTTATAAATAAAAGATGTATTTTACCTGAAATTCAAAACTTAGTCGATGTTGTTTCTGTTAGTTTGAATGCTTCAAATGATGAACAATATAAATTAATTTCAAAGCCAAAGTTTGAAAATGCTTTTGAAGAAATGAAAAAATTTACAAAAGAATGTGTAGAATATGGTATTAAAACAATAATGACTGTTGTAGACGGTTACCCAGATTACACATTAGACCTTGTAGCTTGTGAAGAAGTTGCAAAATCTCTAGGCGCAGAATTCAGAGTTAGACAATGGATTAAAAATGGATATTAATATAGCAGAATAAAGGAAAGGAAAGACAAATGCTAAAAGAACAATTAGACAAGATCATGCGTCCAAAATCAATTGCAGTTGTTGGTGCTTCTACTAAAGAACACACAATTGGTTCTGATATCATGAAAAGATTACAAGAATACAAATTTACAGGTAAAATTTATCCGATTAACCCAAAAGGTGGTGTAATCGAAGGCTTACAAGCATATACAACAGTTAACGAAGTTCCAGAAGATATTGATTTAGCAATCATCGTTGTTAATTCAAAATTCGTTTTATCAACAATTGACCAATGTAACGAAAAAGGTATTAAAGGTTTATGTATCATCACTGCCGGTTTTAAAGAAACAGGCAAAGAAGGTGCTGAACTTGAAAAACAATTAACTGAAAAATTAAATGAATATGGCATGAGATGTGTAGGTCCTAACTGCTTAGGTGTTGTAAACACAGACCCTGAAATCAGTATGGACGGATGCTTCGCTGAATCACTTCCAGAACGTGGTAACATCGGTTTCGTTTCTCAATCAGGTGCTTTAGGTGGCGGTATTTTGAATATCTTAAAAGACTTAAACTTAGGTTTTGCTCAATTCATCTCAATCGGTAACCAAGCAGACGTTAACGCTGAAACTGCATTAGAATATTGGGAAAACGAAAAAGACGTTGAACAAATTTTGTTATACATGGAATCAATCCAAAACCCTGCTAACTTCAGAAAATTAGCAACAAGAATTTCTAAGAAAAAACCTATCCTTGCTTTAAAAGCTGGTCGTTCAGCAGCAGGTGCTTCAGCAGCATCTTCTCACACAGGTTCTTTAGCAGGTGCTGATAAAGCCGCTAACGCATTATTGGCACAATCAGGTGTTATCAGAGAATATTCTTTGAAAAACTTATTCTCAACAGCAAAAGTATTTGCTAACTGCCCAATTCCAAAAGGAAACAGAGTAGCAATCATCACTAACTCAGGTGGTCCTGGTATTATGGCTACAGATGCTGTATGTGAATACGGTATGCAAATGGCTAAAATTACTGATGAAACAAAAGAAAAATTAAGAAGTTTCTTACCTGCAGCAGCATCAGTTAAAAACCCTATTGACATGATTGCGTCAGCACCAATTGAACACTATCAAGAAACATTAAAAACTGTTATCGCTGATGAAAATGTTGATATGATTATGGTTATTTACTTACCATTCTTAGGCTTAAAGGATATTGATGTAGCAAAAGCCGTTATGGAAATTAAAGCTCAACATCCAGAAAAACCAGTTATTGGTGTATTCATGACTAAGAGCGAATTCTTTACAACATTATCAGATATGAAAGTTAATATGCCATTCTTTATGTATGCAGAAGAAGCTGCAGAAGGCTTTATGAGATTAGATCAACAACGTAAATGGATTGCAAGACCAGAAGGCAAAATTCCTTGCTACGATGTTGATAGAAAGAAAGCTGAAAGCATTATGTACAATGCTTTAAAAGAAGATCGTGCACAATTAACAACTCGTGAATCAATTGATGTATTAGATGCTTACGGTATCAGAGTATGTAAATCTGGTTTCGCTACAAATGAAGAAGAAGTTGTAAATGTTGGTAATTCAATTGGCTACCCTGTTGTAATGAAAATGACTTCAAAAACAACTTCTCACAAAACAGATGTTGGCGGTGTAAGAGTTAACATTCAATCTGAAGAACAATTAAGAGCTGAATACAAAGACTTATTATCAAAACTTGAAGAAAAAGGATTGTTAGATGGTCTTGAAGGTGTAATCATTCAAGAAATGGTTAAAGGCAATAGAGAAATGGTTTGCGGTATTGCAACAGACCCTCAATATGGTCCAATGATGATGTTTGGCTTAGGCGGTGTATTCATCGAAGTTATGAAAGATGTAACTTTCAGAATCGCACCATTAACAGACGTTGATGCTTCTGAAATGATTAAATCAGTAAAAGCATACAAATTGTTAGAAGGTGCTAGAGGTACAACTCCTGCACAAATGGATCAAATTCAAGAAACATTATTGAGATTGTCTCAATTAGTTTCTGATTACAAATTCATTGATGAATTAGATATTAACCCATTGTTAATCTCTGAAAAATCAGGTGAAGGTATTGCAGTTGACGGACGTATCAAAGTTAGATTAGAAGAAGCTAAAGAAGCTTTAGGTTTAACTTGTTGCAGCTGTGGTTGTGATTGCAAATAATAATCTTTGAGATTATATATATTTTAGGGGCGAAGCCTTTGGCTTCGCCCCTAAATTTTTATTATTTTAAAACGCTAAACGAAACAATTTTTGAATGCATAATATTTAGCCAGTCATATTTGAAACAGGCAATGTCGTTACAAGTACATTCTTCTTCGTCACAAGAACAATAATCGTCAATTCTACATACGATAGCATTGTTTAATGTTAATACTCCGTTTGCGACTTCCTTACATTTGCCATCACATTGATAAACAAATCCGTCAATTTTTAGATGGTTTGTAAATACTGTAATTCTGTTACTATCGCTTTCTGCAACGATTTCATAAATTGTTTTGTTAATGTTATCCATAAAAATATACCCTCCTTTGTTATACAAAAGAGAGTATATTTACTATTAACAAATTTTATAATTGCCTAGTTTGGTTATTTAATAGCTTTAGTTACTCTGTGTAAAGTTTTGTCTTTACCAAGTATAACAAGTGTACCAACCATATCAGCACCACGAGTTCTACCTGTAACAGCTGCTCTGATAGCCCACATTGTAACTTTTGCTTTTATGCCTTTTTCTTTATAGAAACCACGAAATTCTTCAAGTTTTTCGTGTAAGTTTTCTTCTGTCCATTCCCAATCTTTAGCTTGTTCTGCAAATGCTTTTAAAACATCTTGAGAAACTTCTGTATCAAGAACTGTTGTTTGAACTTCTGGGTCGATTTCTACATCTTCGCCAAAGAAATATGAAACAGCATCTGTGATGTCAGAAAGAATTGTTAATGGGTCTCTTGTGATTTCAACCATGTGAGTATATTGTTCATCTGTCATTGTTGATAAATCATATTTAGTCAAGAATGGTTTCAATCTTTCTTTTAAATCATTGATATCAAGTTTCTTGATATATTGGCTATTCATCCAATTTAATTTATCGTATTCAAAGATAGAGTTTGAAGATGAAACTTCATTAATTCTAAAGTCTTGAGCGATTTCATCAACTGATTTAATTTCGTTTCCGTCAGATGGAGCCCAACCCAATAGTGCCACGAAGTTAATTAAAGCATCTGTTAAGTAGCCCTTTTCAACAAATTCAGAAACTGCAGTTGCACCGTGTCTTTTTGACAATTTACTTCTATCTGGAGCTAAAATCATACCTAAGTGACCAAATCTTGGAACTTCTGCACCTAAGGCTTCATAGATTAAGATTTGCTTGAAGGTATTAGAAATATGGTCTTCACCACGAATGATGTGTGAAATTTTCATTAGCATATCATCAATTACAACCGCAAAGTTGTAAGTTGGAGAACCATTAGATTTCATAATTACGAAATCACCAATTAGGTTTGTATCTTGGTGTAAATCTCCTTTTACAAGGTCGTCAAAGTGAATAATTGATGAATCGTGGAACGCTTTTGTTGCTTTTTCAACAGAAAAACGAATTGCAGGTTTTCTGCCTTCAGCTCTTAATCTGTCTTTTTCAATATCATTTAATTTTTCACATTTTTTAGAATATACATAAGCCTTTTTGTTTTTTGTAGCTTCTTCTTTTTCTGCTTCTAATTCTTCAGGAGTACAGAAACATTCGTAAGCAAAGCCCTTTTCTAATAAGATTTGAACATATTTCGGATAAATATCAAATCTTTCTGATTGAGTGTAAGGACCATAAGGACCGCCTACATCTGGACCTTCGTCCCAATTTAAGCCTAGTGCCTTTAAGCTATCAAAAATGTTATCAATATATGCTTGGCTTGTACGCTCAGCATCGGTGTCTTCAATTCTTAAAACAAATTTACCGCCAACTTTTTTAGCGTATAAATAGTTAAACAAAGCTGTTCTTGCAGTTCCAACGTGAAGGTTTCCACTTGGCGATGGTGCAATTCTAACTCTTACATCTGACATAAATTTACCTTCTTTCCTTCTTCTGATAATTTAATTATCTCATGAACAAGTTTTTTGGCGCAATATTTTTTTTATATTATTTATTCTCAGAATTTGTTTGAACATTCATTTTGTGAGCGTGAATTCTTTGCATTAAATCTCTATATGCAGTGAAAAATCTGATTGCCTGTGCTTTTGCGCTGTGAGGTACTGTGTAAGACATGGTTTCGTTTTTAACAGTATCTAAAATTTCAATATTTAGGTCTTTTTTTGAGTTTAATATTTCTGCGGGGTTCATTGTAGGCTTTAAGTTGTACTGAAACATCATATTTGAGGCTTCGTTTTGATAAATAACATCATTGCCAAAAATATCATTTGAAATTATGAAGAAAAAGCCTTTTAGATGAATATATCTTAATTTATTTGGATCTCCATAAGCTGCGGTTCTTGGAAATGCCGTAAAAAAAGTCATTTGCGACAAGGCAATACCAAAAAATGATAAAGCTACTAAGAATATTAATATAATAGATGTCACAATTACTACTGCCATACTTTTATTATATCAACTTATAAAAAAAAGAAAAGAGGGAAATAAACAATAAATTTAGTGTTTTTAAGTTGAATTTTTTAATGTTTTGTTATACCATGAAGTGAACTTTACAATTTGAGATCTTTATATGGCAAAAAAAATAAATCGCTCAAAAGTTATACTATCAGATTTGGTTGATAAAAAAACAGTGGAAAGAATTTTGAAAACTTTCCATAAAACTTTTGGATTTGGTTGTAGTTGTGTTGATGAAAATAAGATTATTGCAAATATTCAGTTCACAAAATTTTGTAAAATGACACGAAATTCAAAATTAGGTTGTGAATTTTGTGAAAATTGTGATAAAGCGGCATGGGAGAAAATTTCAAAAACGAGAAAGCCGATAATTTATAAATGTCATGCTGGTTTGATTGATATCGCAATCCCAATATTCGTTGATAACAAATATTTAGGCGCAATTATGGGTGGTCAGTTTTTGACTGAAAATTTGAAAGAAAAAAGTATTTTAGATTTATCCGAAAAACTTGGAATTAAAGAAAAAGAAGAATATCTACTTTCCGCAAAAAAAATAAAGAAAATAAAACTTAGCGAAGCTAAAAAAGCAATGAAAATGCTGGCTCTAGTAGCGGAAACTATTTCAGAGACAGCATATTCAAAATACGAATTACAAAAAGAAACTGATAAAAAAGAATTTATTTTGTCTTTAGTCAATGTCGTTGAAAATACTGTATCTAAAGATAAATTGTATAGTTCAATTTGTAAAAAGATAATGAAATTTTTTAATGCAGATAGAATTATGATTGTTGAATTTTACAAAAATGGATTGTACAACATTATGCAGGAACTGAAGGTTGACAAATCAATTAAGTCTATTTCGGAAGTTTTGCCAATGAAAATGACTGAAAAAATAATGTCATATTGGAACGACATTATTTTTAATTTGAATAAAGAAGTGACGTTCAATAGCGTGAATTCGTATGATATTCCAGATTTTATTCGAGATGCTTATAACAAAATTGGTTTAGTTTCAGCAATGACAACAATTTTTAATAGAACTGAAACTACTGCAACAGTTGTTGTTATGGGTAAATATGACAATAATACCGCTTGGACTGAGGATGACGTAAAAGGTTTTAATCTTTGTGCAAAGCAAGTTAATATAGCAATCAACAAGATTAAACTTACAGAAAAAGCCAATATTAATGCATTGAGGGAAAAAGCCCTGCTTGATAATCTTCCGGCAAGTGCGTTTTTGAAAGATGTAAACGGAAAATTTCTGGCTGTAAATGATGAGTTTCTTGCTTGTGGACTAACAAGAGAACAAATTTTAGGACATGACGATTTTGAACTTGAACCATACGAAATGGCATCGTCTTACCAAGCGGAGGATTTAGAGGTTATTAAAACTAAAAAAACGTTCAGAAATGTTAGAAAAGTCGTTAGAGACGGTAAAGAAATATGGTTTGAAAGTTTTAAAAGTCCAGTTTTTGATGAAAAAGGCAATGTTATTGCAATTACAGGCTTTAACAAAGATGTGACGGCTCAAATGATGATGGATAATTTGAAAAATCAATTCCTTTCAATTATAAGTCATGAACTTAGAACACCCTTAACTTCAATTGCAGGTAGTATTGATTTAATTCTTAATGGTTTAGTCGGAGACATTGATACCTCTTGTGCAGAAATGCTAAAAATTGCTAAAAAGAACACAACAAAATTAACGACATTAATTAGTAATATTCTTGAACTTGAAGGATTAGAGGCTAATACAATAAAGTTAAATTTATCAAAACAAGAAGTTAAGCCAATTTTATTGAAGGCTATTAAAATGACGGAAAAGCCTACAACTGCATTTGATGTGAAAATAGTTCCCAAAATTGAATTAAAAGATGAATGTGCAAAAGTTGATAGTGAAAAACTTTTACAACTTTTTTCAAACCTTATTTCAAATGCATACAAGTTTTCAAATTTTGGTGAAACAATCCCGATAAGTGCAAAGGTTAAAAAAAAGGATATTGTTGTAACCATATCAAATACCGGTGTTCAAATCCCAGCAGGCATGGAAGACAGTATTTTCAATAGATTTAAGCAAATAGATGAAAAATCTAATCCGCAAAATACAAGTGTTGGCTTAGGACTTGCTATCGCTAAACTTTTAGCCGATAAAATGCACGGTACAATTGGCTATACTTCAAAGAATAATGTTACAACATTTACGGTTACTTTGCCTTTGATAAAGTAGTTTGAAATAAGGCACGCCGGTCAGTATGACCGGCGTGCCTTATTTTGTTAATTTGTTTGTTCAATAGCATTGAAATGTTTATCCCACATTTCTTTTATTGTGCTATACAAATTCATTGTATCAAATGGTTTTTGGATAATTCCTAAAACATCAAGGGCTTCTAATTCTCCGATTTCATGCGGTTGAACTTTTGATGTTAAAAATATAACAGGAATATCTTTTAGCTTAGGATTTTTTCTAAGTTCTTTTAAAACTGTTGGACCGTCCATTTGAGGCATCATTACGTCAAGCAGAATTAAATCTGGAGTTGTGTAGCGCAACTTTGCAAGCAACTCTGGACCATTGTTCGCAAAATCTAGACTTAGGCTTGTGTTTTTTGACTCAAGCACAATCTTGACGATGATTCTAATATCTTCATCATCTTCAGCATAAAGTATTTTCTTAATCTCTCTTATGATAAAACTCCTGTGGTGAATAGATAAAATTGGGGTATATATTATTATAGTACCCATATTGGGTGTATTTAATAACATTATTGTTAATTTTTGTGATGATAAATTTTAGGAACATACTTGTAAAAAAGGCATGCTGTTCAATAATAATATGAAATGTAGCTATTGAAATTTGTTATACTTTTATTTTGTCTTTTGGTATAATATTGTCGAAACGAGGTAATTATGTTTAAGAAAATATTTTTATTGTTATTTTTAATATCATTTGTTAGTGTAAATTCTTGTATAGCTGAAACTTCAGACTATATGGTTGAAGAAAGGAAATTTGTTAATTATCAAACTAATAACACTATTGAAAAAATGAAGATATATAGACGTGCAGTTTATAGCACTTTAGAGATTACCCCTCCTCAGGCGATTGAAATAAAAAAGCTTGATAAAGAGTTCTATGGGCAAATTAAACCTATTTTGACAGAAGATTTTTATACTATGAACAGATTGTCAAGACTAACCAGCAAGCCAAGACCATCAAAAGGGCTAGTAAATGTTGAAAAGAAAAAACTAAAAGCAAATAGCAAAGTCTTGGATAGCTATACAACTGCTTACGAAAATGATTTGTATAAAATTTTAACACCTACGCAAAAATCAAAATATATGAAATTGAAGAAGGATAAAATAAAAGAATATAAGGCTTCTTTTTAATATTTTCTAAAATTTTTGTTCAATTTCTTTAATAACTTTTGCAGGATTGCCTACGGCTAGTGAATTTGCAGGAATGTCTTTTGTAACTACACTTCCAGCACCGATTACACAATTGTCACCAATAGTTACGTTTGGAAGAACAGTAACATTTCCGCCAAACCATACGTTATTGCCAACTTTAATAGGTTTTGCAATTTCTATACCTTGATTTCTTGTTTTTGTATCAAGTGGGTGTACTGGTGTGTAGAAAGAACAGTTTGGTCCAATGAAAACATTATCTCCAAAAGTTACTTTGGCGCAATCAAGAATTAATAAGTTATGATTTGCATAAAAGTTTTTGCCTATTTCAATGTTGTAGCCGTAATCGCAGATAAAAGGTTGTTCAATTAAAAAGTTTTCTTTTGTTGACCCTAGAATTTCTTTCAATATTTTTTGTCGTTCATTTACTTTTTCAGGAGATAATAAGTTATGTTCATGGCAAAGTTTTTTGCAACGAGTTCTTTCTTCAAATAAAGTTTTATCTTCGCTAGGGCTGTGCCATAAACCGTTTAACATTTTTTCTTTTTCGTTCATTTGAAATAAATTCCTTTAATAAAATTATATCAAAAATTTATACAAAAACACTTGCAGTTTGACATCTTTTAACAGTTGGTTTGATAGTACTCCCAGACGAATCCGAACCAATTATTTATTAGACTACATTAAAATTTTTAATTTTTCAAAATGTTAAATTTTATGATAGCATATACTTATGAAATCTCTTCTAACTTGGTGCGTTGAAAATAATCGACAAGATATAATAAAATCGTATGTGTTAACTAATATTTACACAATGCAGGATATTTCATACGGTTCTAAAAAACTTGCATATTGGTATTGCGATAAATGTAAAACTGTTTATACACAAGCAATACAAAATAAAACTATTCAAAATCAAAATTGTCCAATATGTAGCCATAGAAGATTAGTAAAAGGTATAAACGATTTTGAAACATTTTGTAAAAATCACTCTGAATTTTCGCACCTGTTATTGGAATGGGATTATGAAGAAAATACTTTAAAACCTGATGAAATTTTTCCAAATTATACAAAAAAGATAGCTTGGAAGTGTAAAAATGGACATACTTGGAAAACCTCGCCTAATAATCGGATTCATAATAAAAACAACTGTAAAAAGTGTTCTGAAGAATATAGAATATCTTTTGCAGAAAAAGTCGTTTTGTTTTATATCAAGCAGACATTTTCTAATGTAAAAGAAAATTATCGTTTCATTGACAATAGTCAAATGGAACTTGATATCTTTATTCCTGATATAAAATTAGGTATTGAGTATGATGGAAGTTTTTGGCACAAAGATTCAAGCAAAGATCAAATGAAATATAAAAAATGCAAAGAGTGTGGAATTTTACTATATAGAATAAGAGAACAAAAATGTAAAAAAGTGGAAGATATTGCAGATAAAGTATATTCTTTAGAAGAAGAAAATAATAAAGATTTAGATAACGCCATAGAAACGTTATTTGATTATATTAATGAGTATTTAACAAATGTTGAAAAGCCAAATGTAGATTGGAAAAGAGACTATACAAATATAAATAATTTGGTCGAATATTCTATAAAAGAAAAATCAATTGTGAACTACCCTCTTTTACTAAAGCAATGGAATAATACAAAAAATGGCAACCTAACACCAGATAGAGTGTATGCCAATAGTAATAATCCATGTTATTGGGTTTGTGATGTTTGTGGTTATGGTAATGACGAAAATTGGTTTGTTTCCCCAAATTCAAGAATTGAAAGTAATGGGAAAATTAATGGATGTCCTGTTTGTTCTAACAAAATGTTAAAAATCGGTATAAATGATTTCGAAACTTTTTGCAAAAATAATCCAAAATTTTTACACTTACTATCTGAGTGGGATTATGAAAAAAATAAAAAAAAAGGATTAGAAATAAATAAAATAAAATTTAATGATAGTTCTGAAACAATTTATTGGAAATGTAATAAATGTGGACACTCTTGGAATACAAAGTTAAATGATAGGACTGTAAAAAATAGAGGTTGTAAACTTTGTTTAAATAAAACTATTGTAAAAAATGTAAATGACATAGCAACTACTCACCCAAAAATAGCAAACGAATGGGATATTGACAAAAATTTGAAAGAAAATGGCAGAACTAAATATGATACTTCTTATGGATATAATAAACTTGTATGGTGGATTTGTCCAAATGGACATTCTTATCAAGCATCTCCGAACGATAGATGTGGTAAAAAACATACTGGTTGTCCTTATTGTAGTAATAAAAAACTTTTGAAAGGCTTTAATGATTTTGAAACTTTTTGTCATAACAATCCTGAATTTTTGCATTTGTTGTCAGAATGGGATTATAAAAAAAACTCATTTAAAATTGATGAACTTGTTTATGGTAGTGATGAAGTTATTGCTTGGAAATGTTCTAAATGTGGACACCATTGGAATACACCATTAAGAAGAAGGACAAAAGGTAAATATGGCTGTGAAAAATGTGCAAGAGAAGAAAATAAAGAAAAAATTCGAGTATCAAGAACAAAAGGAAAAGAGTTATCAACAGTTAATCCTGAATTAGCAAAATATTGGGACTATGATAAAAATTTAGAGCGTACCCCAGATAATACCGCATTTGGAAGTAACTATGTTGCATCTTGGAAATGTCCTAACTGTAATTACTCTTGGAAAGCTTCTGTGAAATATATGGGCAAGAAGTACAAAGAAAAAGGGATAATTTGTTCTAATTGCAAATAAATGTAAAACTACAATGAATTTGAAAAATATTTTTCCCATAAGGTTATTAAATTTGTTATTGCGATTGCTTTCTCAATGTCAGTCTTAGTGTGATTTATTAATGTAGTAGAGTCATTAAATGTGTCTACTATATTTTTACAAGTTTCAAAAACTTTTTTTTCTTCAACTGATAGTTCGTTTTTAATGAATTTTGTTAAAAGACCTTTAACTATTTCAACAACAATTTTGCCAATTTCAGAATCTGGTACAAATTCTCGACAAATATTAGAGTAAAACATACAATTTACTTCCCTATAGTTTTTTAAATATTCGTCATTTTTGCCTAGATTTATAAACAAAGTTTTTATTTTATCAATATTTTCAGTCATTTGATTAAAACTATTAATATAATAAATTTCTTTTTGTATTTCATAATCATTAATTGTTTGATTTAAATAGGATTTAAAATTTTGTTGATGAGGACAATTTGGGCACTTACAATTTTCAAATTTACAAAATCTATTGTGATACATTATATACTTCCATTCTGATTATTCTATTATTTAAAAGTAAAATGAAATTATTAATTGCCTGTGATAGCACATATATTCATGCTAATTTTTCGGCACTCTTTCTGACTTAAATTTCAAATGTCTCATTGCCGAATTAACCATTTTATCCGTACAAAATACAAACAAACTCTAAAACATAGCCGTAATCTATCTTTTAAACCATGAAAAATGTTGCCGAGGCATGAGTACAAAATGGGACATTTGGAGTACTTTGGTGAACGGATAAAATGATTTTTCCGACCTCTAAAACGCCCTCGCACAGCCAACTTTCACAAATTAATCAATCTAACCGTACAAAATCAGTTTACTCGTTAAATTACAAAAATTTAAAATAACAAAAAAGACTTAACTTCACAAGAAGTTAAGTCTTAAAAATTTGGGCAGGGGTGGATTCGAACCACCGTAGACTCGCGTCGACAGATTTACAGTCTGTTGCCTTTAGCCACTCGGCCACCGACCCATGTCTAAATTGCCTTTGACGAGATTTGAACTCGTGGCCTCTCCCTTACCAAGGGAGTGCGCTACCCCTGCGCCACAAAGGCTCGAGGGGTTATCAACAAACAAGCCGGCAATAGGAATCGAACCTACAACCTACGGTTTACAAAACCGTTGCTCTACCGTTGAGCTATGCCGGCGTGTCATGCGTTGACCTCTCTATTGTAAACGGTAAAAAAAATTATGTCAAGCAATTTTTTTGACTTTTAATAAATTATCATTATACATAAAGTAAAATCCACTAAACAGATGAGATTTAATCAATTTACTCTACTTTACTTGAATTTATCCGATTAAAAGAATAAGAGAATTATAGCGAGGCGGTAATTATGAGATTAAATAGCGGCGTACAATTTAATGAAAGCGGTTTAAAGACAGCAATTAAGGCTATGCAAGTTCAAACAGCATTAATGGCTAATGCTTCTGACAACGTAAATGGTTTTGATAAAGTTGGATATCAACGTAAGGAAGCTGTTGTTTCTTCATTTACTGAATATCTTGGAGTTGACGGTTTATCAACTGTTGTTGATGATCAAGTTGGTAGACTTTCTATCACAGATAATCCTCTAGATTTAGCAATGGCTTCTAAAGGTTATTTCCAAGTTCAAACTCAAGACGGTGTAAAAATGACTCGTGACGGTCGTTTTAAAATCGACGTTGACGGTAATTTCTTAGACCTAGACGGTAACAAAGTTTTATCTAACACAGGTGTTCCTATCAAATTCGGTACTTTACCAAAGGGCGCAAAAGATGTTGTAGTTAATACAAGAGGTGCAATTAGCGTTTTTGACAGAAAAACAAAAAAGTTAAAGCATGTTGCTAACTTAGGTATTGTAGACCAAAATGGTGCAGGGATTGTAAATCCCCAAGTTCAACAAGGTTATTGCGAATTTTCAAACGTATCATTGCAAAACGAATTTATGAACTTGATGCCAGTTAAAAGAAACTTTGAAGCAAACAGACAAATGTTCTTAATAGAAAATTCAAATCTTCAAAAAACAATTAGCCAATTAGGTTCAGCAAGCTAAGTAAAATAATTTAAGCGAGGTAATAATTATGTACAATATGCAAGGTATAATCAGAAAAAATATTAATAACGCATCAAGCCAATTTGAAAGATTAGGCTATGTTGGTACAAACTTTGCTAATTACAGCACAAATGGCTACAAAGCTGTTAGATTTGAACAAATGTTATCAGACGATGGTTATGTTCACGGTGCTGTTAGAACAGATTATCAAAAAGGCAGCTTAAAAATTACAGGCAACCCTTATGATGTAGCAATTGATGGCGAAGGTTTTATTCCAATCGTTTCTCCGGATGGCGAAGTTGCTTACACAAGAGACGGTTCATTTAAAAGAGGTAAAGACGGTTATCTTTTAACAAATGATGGTTGGGTTGTAGGTGCAGGTATTAAACTTCCTGCAAACTTATACAAATTCCAAATTAAGCCAGACGGCAGAGTTTTTACTTATGAATCAGCAATGGACAGCAAAGGTAAATGCTTAGGAACAATTCCAGTAGTTCAATTTGATTGCCCAGAAGGTCTGCAACAAGACTCTCATGGTAACAGAGTTTGGCAAACAGAAGAGTCTGGTGAGCCTCAATTAGTTAAAAATCACAATATGATTACTCAAAACTATTTGGAAAACTCAAACACAAATATTTACACATCAGTAAACGAAATGTTAAGATTAAACGCTTCAATGTTGGCAAGTATGAGTGTTTTGAAAATGACAGATGATATGTATAACAAATCAATTAACATCAGAGAATCATAGTTGAAGTAACAAGTTAGAGAGAAGAAAATAAGCGAGGTAATAAAAAATGGTAGCATTCAATCCTGTAGACAGTTTCGGAAGAACATCACAAGTTTTAAACTTAGTAGCAAAAAGACAAAAATTATTAACACAAAATATAGCAAATGTTGATACTCCAGGTTATGTAAGACAAGATTTAGATTTTGCAACTTGTTTGGGTAACGCATCAGGTCCATTAGAAACAAAACTTTCTAAAGAAATGGGTACAACAAGCGTAGTTCAACAAGGAACAGCTGAAGGCGTTAATGTAGCTGATGAATTAATTGGCATGCAAGAAAACTCATTAATTTACACAATGGCAACACGTCGTATGTCTAATGTAATTTCTATGATGAAAACTGTAGTTAACGTAGGAAGATAACGATATATATTTTGTAAGAGAAATATTTTAAAACAAAGCGAGGTAAAAAATGGGAATTTTAGATTCAATGTACATAGGCTCAAATGCCTTAAAAGCACACGGTGCAAGATTAGACGTTCATGCAAAGAACATTGCGAATATTGATACTCCAAATTATGTGAGAAAGATTCCTGTTTTGAACTCAATTCAAGGTGAATCGTTTAATGCAATTTTAAATAATATGCAAGACGGCACTTTTGGTTTATCTCAACATGGAGCTTTATCTGGTGGTGTTTCTTATGGTGGTATTGTTGAAGATCCAAGTCCAGGTGAAAGAATTTACAAACCTGGTCACCCAGACGCAGATGCAAGCGGTTATATCAGAAGTTCAAACGTAAACCCTATGGTTGATATTGCAGATGCTATGATGGCACAACGTGCTTATGAAGCAAACTTAGCGGTTATGAATATTACAAAATCAATGGCTTTAAAAGCTACTGAAATTGGTAAATAGGATTTAATTAAAATTTTATACACTCTCGCTTAAAAACAATAAGGGCGGAATTTGTTTATCAAATTCCGCCCGCCTCGCTATTTCGTGTTATAATTTTTTCAGAAAATACGGAATGAGGATAAAATTATGAAGATATTGGTTGGCATGTCTGGAGGTGTTGATTCTTCAACAACTGCTTTAATGTTAAAAGAACAAGGTCATGAAGTTGTTGGTGCCACAATGGCTATTTGGGGCAAAGGTGGTGTTTATAAAGAAATTCAAGAAAAAATAAATGCACTTCCTGAAAAAAAATCGACACATGGAGCTTGTTTTGGCCCAGATGAAAAAGAAGATATTGAAGCTGCACGTAAGATTTGTGAAGAAATTGGAATTGAGTTTCACGTATTTGATTGCGCTGAACAATATGAAAAAATAGTTTTAGATAATTTTAAAAAAGAATATTTATCAGGAAGAACTCCAAACCCATGTATTTGGTGTAATTCTCTTATTAAATTTGATGTTTTGCCACATTTAGCAAAAGAAAATGGAATTAATTTTGATAAATTTGCAACAGGTCATTATGCAAGAATAGCTCAGGGTGAAAATGGCAGATATTTATTAAAGCGTGGTGTAAATTCTAAAAAAGACCAATCATATTTCTTATATAGATTAAGACAAGATCAATTAGTAAATATAATGTTGCCTTTGGGTGATTTTACAAAAGAAGAAATTAGAGATATCGCTAAAAAGCATGGCTTAGAAGTTGCAGAAAAACCAGATAGCCAAGATTTTTATGAAGGTGATTATAATGAATTGCTTCAGGTGAAAGATAAAATTGGTAATATTGTTGATACAGATGGTAAAGTCTTAGGACAACACAACGGTATTTGGAACTATACAATTGGACAAAGAAAAGGTTTGGGCATAGCCTCAACAGAACCTCTTTATGTATTAGAGCTAAGAAAAGACACAAACGAGGTTGTTGTAGGCTTTAAAGATAAAACCATGCACAACACGTTAGTTGCAACAAAAATGAATTGGATTGCAATAGAAAATCTTGATTCCGAAATGAAATGCAAAGTAAAAATTCGTTCAACTCAAGAACCTACAGATGCAATTATTCGTCCTGTTGATAATGGTGATGTTGAGGTTGTATTTGATATTATGCAAAAATCAATTGCAGTTGGACAATCTGCTGTATTTTATAATGATGACGTTGTAATCGGTGGCGGTATTATTGACGTGGTTAAATAATGATTAAAGATATCCTCGACAAATTAAATTCAGACAAAGGAGTTTCACAGGAAGAAATAGTGCAACTTCTAAAAAGTGATGATGAATTACTTTTTAAATATGCTGATGAATGTCGGAAAAAATACGTTGGAGATGAAGTTCATTTAAGAGGCTTAATTGAATTTTCAAATAATTGCAAAAATACTTGCAAATATTGTGGGCTAAATTGTTTTAATAAAAAACTTGAAAGATATAGATTAACAGAAGGCGAAATTATTGATTTTGCAAAAAAAGGCGTTGAGTACGGTTACAAAACGATTGTTTTACAATCGGGTGAAGATGCTTATTTTACGCAAGACAGAATGGTTCATATTATCGAAGAAATTAAGAAAATGGACGTTGCTCTGACTCTTAGTCTAGGCGAAAAATCTTACGAAGAATATAGAGCCTACAAGGATGCAGGGGCTGATAGATATTTAATTAGAATTGAAACGACTGATGTTAATTTGTATCACGAATTGCACCCTAAAATGAGTTATGAAAATAGAGTTGAATGTTTAAAGAATTTACAAAAACTTGAATTTGAAACAGGTTCTGGCTGTCTTGTTGGACTTCCTAACCAAACAATTGAGTCTTTAGCAAATGATATTTTATTTTTTAAGGAAAATAATTTTGATATGATAGGTGTTGGACCATTTATTCCTCATCCAGAAACCCCATTATGGACTGGCAAAGACACTAAAGAAGATAAAGAAAAAAGATTTAAGTTATCATTGAGAGTTATGGCTGTAATTCGATTACTACTTAAAAATATTAATATTCCAGCAACAACTGCAATGGAATCTATCAATCCAAATGGCAGAATAATAGCACTCCAAAGCGGTGCGAATGTTGTAATGCCAAATATTACGGAAGGTGATTACCGTAAAAAATATGAGATTTATCCTGATAAAATTTGTATAAATGATTCTCCTGATTATTGTAGAAACTGTATTACAGGAAAAATTACGTCAATAGGTAGAACAATTTCACAAGATTATGGATTTAGAACTAAATAAACGAATGTTAAAAGCATGCCTAATTTTATTTATTCCTTTATAATGTAAAAAACATAAAGGAGTTTTTAAATGAAAGAAGAATTACTACGAATTATAGAAAAAAATAGTCGAATTGATATTAAAGAACTTGCAGTAATGCTTGGCTCAACCGAAGTAGAAGTTCTAAACGAAATGCAAGAACTTGAAAACGAAGGTATTATCTGTGGATATCACACGCTTATAGATTGGGAAAAAACTTCAACCGAAAAAGTTACAGGACTTATTGAAGTTAAGGTTACACCTCAACGTGGGCAAGGGTTTGATAAAATTGCAGAAAGAATTTATAAGTATCCAGAAGTTAAATCTGTTTACTTAATTTCTGGAGGATATGATTTATTAATTACCTTAGAAGAAAAATCTTTAAAAGAGATAGCAGCCTTTGTGTCAGATAAATTATCAACTTTAGAAAGTGTTTTGAGCACAGCAACTCACTTTATTTTGAAAAAATATAAAGATCATGGCACAATTCTTTCAAAAAAAGAAGATGACGAAAGAGAGATTATAACACCATGAGCATTCCAATTTCAAAAACTGTAGTAAGTTTGAAAAAATCAGGTATTAGAAAATTTTTTGATATCGTTAGTGAGATGAAAGACGTTATCTCTCTTGGCGTTGGCGAACCCGATTTTGATACCCCTTGGCATATCAGAGAAGAAGGTATTTATGCTCTAGAAAAGGGTAAGACTTTCTATACTTCTAATGCAGGACTAAAAGAGTTGCGTGTTGAAATTGATAACTATTTAAAACGTACTCAAAATGTTTCTTACAATCCAGATACGGAAATTATCGTAACTGTTGGTGGCTCTGAAGCTATTGATATAGGTCTTAGAGCAATGGTTAATGCCGGTGATGAAGTTATAATTCCGCAGCCTTCTTATGTTTCTTATGAGCCTTGTGCAATTCTTGCGGGGGCAAAACCTGTAATTATTGACTTGAAAGCAGAAAATGAGTTTAGATTAACCGCTGAAGAATTAAAAAATGCAATTACTGATAAAACAAAAATTTTAATTTTACCGTTTCCAAATAATCCGACTGGTGCAATTATGGAACGAAAGGATTTAGAAGAAATTGCAAAAGTTTGTATTGAAAATGATATCTATGTTATCTCTGACGAAATCTATGGTGAATTGTCGTATAAAGAAAAACATGTTTCAATTGCAAGTATTGCAGGCATGAAAGAGCGTACAATCTTAATTAATGGCTTTTCAAAGGCTTATGCAATGACAGGCTGGCGTTTAGGATATGCTTGCGGACCTAAAGAAATCATAGAACAAATGGTGAAAATTCATCAATACGCAATAATGTGCGCTCCTACAACTAGCCAATATTCAGCAGTAGAAGCTCTTAAAAAAGGTGATGACGATGTAAAATTGATGCGTGAAAGTTATAACCAGCGTCGACGTTTTTTAATGAACGCTTTTAAAGAAATGGGATTAGAATGTTTTGAACCTTATGGGGCATTCTATGTGTTTCCTAGCATAAAAGAGTTTGGTATGACAAGTGAAGAATTTGCTATGAAATTTTTGGAAGAAGAACATGTCGCAGTAGTTCCAGGTACTGCCTTTGGTGACAGCGGAGAAGGATTTTTGAGAATTTCTTATGCCTATTCAATAGAAAATCTAAAAAGGGCAATGGAACGATTAAAACGATTTGTTGAAAAATTAAGAAAATAATTAAAATTTAATAAATGAAGGCGCAGACGATTTTCGTCTGCGCCTTTTCCTTATAATGTTTTGTAGATTTTATATAAAGATTTTATTTTCTTTGTATCAGAGGATTTTAGCAATTTGTTAAACTCTTGTTTTATGTAATTAATATTTTCAAATTCGTCAAAATTAAACAACTCCTTTAACTCAATATCAAGTGCTTTTGCAATGTTTACCAGTAATTCAAATGAAGGATTTGTCCTAGCTGATTCTAATTTTGAAATATGATTAGGTGAATAATTTACTAATTCTGCTAACTTTTCTTGTGTTAAGCCTTTTTTAGAACGTAAATTAGCAATTTGTTTTCCAAGTAAAACTAGAGTGTCATTCATAAATTTTATTCCTTTTTATCCATGGTAAATTGAATAAACTTTTAATACATTGAATAACATGATTAGTTATGTTTGTTATATAATCATGCTGTTCAATAAAACAAATGGAAAGAAATAATAATGTGCATAGAAAATAAAAATGGTATAAAATAATTCATTATTGCTGGTTTGGAGGCAATGAACCTAGTGAAACAATGAAATATTATATAGGAACATGGCGAAAATATCTTTCAGATTATGAAATAAAAGAATGGAATGATGAAAATATTAAAGATATAAAATCACCATATCTAGAAATCGCCATTAAAAATAAAATGTGGGCGTTTGTCGCAGATTATGTGAGATTTTGGGCGTTGTATAACTATGGTGGTATATATTTAGATACTGATGTTGAAGTTTTTAAATCTTTTGATAAGTTATTAAATAGAGGCTTTTTTATTGGTTTGGAAATGTATTCTAGTGGCATAAGTCTTGGAACGGCAACAATAGGCGCAAGCAAAAAGCTACCAATGTTGAAAGAGATTATTGAAATGTATGATAACCATAATCCAATTAGAAAAAATGGACATTTTGATTATTTTTCAACATCTCCAAAAATGTTAGTTAAATTTTTTAAAGAAAAATATGGGTATAATTTTGAAAAATTCATTTATAACAAAAATATAATAGAATTTGCTCCAAATTGTTTTGTGTTTCCTGAAATTTATTTTTCTGCGCACAAATACTCAATTACTGAATATACATATTGTAAACATAATTTTTCAAAAAATTGGGGAATAGATTGGCAAGTAAAAACTCCTATTAATCTGAAAAAATTTAAATTACATATTTTAAAACAACATAAAAAGACTAAAATGTTACCTTTATTAGAAACTGAAGAATTGTTACTTTTTCTCAAAATAACAAAGGTTAAATCAATAGCTTTGGTAAAATGTAATAAATAAATAAAGATGTTGTGATATAATTTAAAAAGAGTAACATTAGGAGAAAAAAGACAAATGAATATTCCAATTTTTTTAGCAAGTGATGAAAATTACGCCAAATATATGGCGGTTACTATGACTTCAATATTTACGAATACGGAAGAATTCATTGAATTTTACATATTAGATGGTGGAATTACTGATGAAACAAAGAAAAAATTTGAGGAATTAAAATCTATAAAACAAAATTTCTCAATGGAATTTATAAAAGTTGAGATGTCTTTGTTTGAAAATTTTCCAACGGTTGCTCATTTCACTGCAAGCATGTATTCTCGTTTTTTAATTCCAGACTTAAAACCAGAAATAAACAAAGCTATATATATGGATGTTGATGTAATAGTCAATGGTGATATAAAAGAGTTATTTAATATTGATTTGGAAAATTATCCAATTGCGGCAACTCCATACTTGCATGAATTAGAAGCAAATCCTAAAAACTGGTGTGATTCAATTAAAAAAATAATTGGATTGAATTTAAGTAGTAAATATTTTACTTCAGGCTTATTATTAATGGATTGTGATTATTTTAGGAAAAATAATTTACAGAAAATTTTATTTGAAACTACAAAAGAAAAAGCTGAAGTTTTATTATGTCCTGATCAAGATGTTATGAATTTAGTATTTGAAAACAATTATAAAGTTTTAGATTATAGGTTTGATATAGTTATAGATATGACTTCAAAAGAATATTTAGAAAATGCATTAAATGATTTTTGTATTTTACATTTCGCAGGTGGAAAAGGTGTAAGACCTTGGTTAAATTCAGAGTGTCTAGGAAGTCAAGAATTCTGGAAAAATGCCCAAAATACTCCATTTTATGAACAATTACTAAATGATTTATCAAAAAATGACATTGTAAAAAATAGAAAAAATATTAGATTAGTTTTAATGTATAGAATATATAAAATATTGACAATTTTGACTTTTAAAAAGCTGAAATATTTTAATAAACAAAAAACAAAATATAGTAAACTGATAAAAGGATATTAGTTAAAGAAAGGCATTAAATGATTTCGGTTATTATTCCAACAATACAAAAAAATGTAAAAATATTAGAAGTGTTAGTAAATGTTTTAAATCAAGATAGCTCTGTTGGTGAAATTATTCTTATTGATAATTCGTCTAAAGGTTTTGAAGAAAACTTTTTACAAAAATTTGATAAAATAAAGTTATTAGTTAATGATACTAATAAATATGTAAATCCAGTATGGAATCAAGGTATTGAGGCAGCAAAATATGAATATTTTGCTTTATTTAACGATGATGTTATAATTCCTGAAAATTTTTGTTCAAAAATATATTCATTATTAAGTGAAAATATTGGAATTGTAGGCATGGCTTCAGAAAGTGTATTGACATTGAATCCTGAAAATCTAGAAAATTTAAAGTGTGATGCCGATTATAACCCCATAATTTCTTTGGCTGCAAATAGAAACAATTGGTTTGGTATTATTATGTTTGGGCATAAATCAAGTTATTATAAAATACCTAATGATATGTTAATTTTATGTGGTGATGATTATTTGATGTTAAAGAATAATAAAAATGGGAAAAATAATTATAAAATTGCAAATGTGCAAGTTTATCATTTACATTCAATGAGCTCATCTTTGCCATGTTTTTGCGACATAAAATTTAAAGATGTAGCAAATATGAAAAAGTATTTTCCAGATTTTAATTTTGAATTAGAGGGTAAGGATAGTTTTCTCGAAAAAATATTTTCTGTACAAAATTCTTATGGTGGCAAGTATAAAGTTCTTACGATTTTAGGTTTAAAATTTAAATTTGAACGAAAATATAAAGAATAAAAAAATGTCTAGTTTAAAACTAGACATTTTTTAACTTATTAAAATCTATTTTTTAGCTGCTCTGTCTTGCTCAATGATAAGTTTTAATGCATCTACTGCAACTCTTACTGCAGAAGATGTATCTTCACTCATTTTTTGGTCTAAACCTGCGGCTTCTCTTTCTTGATTCCAAATTACGTGGAAGCAAGAACCACAACGGCATTTCAAAGCATCTGCAACAACAAATAATGCAGCAGATTCCATTTCAGAAGCCTTAACGCCTAAGCGTTTCCACGCTTCCCATTTTTGTAGTAATTCATAAGAAACAGGCATTTTAGCTGGGCTGTGTTGTCCATAAAATGCATCTTTACATTGAACTACACCTGTATGAGTTGTTTTACCCATTGCCAATGCTGCTTGTCTTAAAGCTACTGTAATATCTAAGTTTGCAACAGCAGGGTATTCAATTGGTGCATATTCCATTGATGTATGTTCAAACCTGATAGCACCTGTTGCAACTACGATGTCGCCTGATTGTACGTTCAAATCAATACCGCCACAAGTACCTGTTCTGATAAATGTGTCAGCACCAATGTTATGTAATTCTTCCATTGCGATAGAAGCTGAAGGTCCGCCTATACCTGTAGAGCATACGCTAACTTTTTCGCCCAATAATGTACCTGTGTAAATATTGTATTCTCTGTTTTGAGCAACATGGTGAGCATCATCAAATAATGCTGCGATAGACTCACATCTACCAGGGTCACCAGGCAAAATTACGTAACGACCTACATCGCCTTCTACGCAGTGAATGTGGAATTGTTTTTCTAGTTCTTGCATAATTAAACACCTTTTCTTCTTAATGTAATAAACACTTTTAGTTGATTATAACATTTGAAGAAGATATTGCAAGATATTTTTTAATTATTAAAATATGCTAGTTCCATTGTTTTGTTGTTGAAATTCTTTGTGTAGGCTTTTTGCTTTTGCTGCAGTTTTGTATAAAGTACTACGTTTATCTGAATGTTTGATTTTTACATCATCAAAAACACTGATATCACTATCTGAACCACGTTTTCTTGTTGCGTCAACGCTAGCTACTGTTGATAAAACATCTAATGTTGTATCAAGTCCATCAATATTACCATTTAAGACATCTGAACCAATTGAAACTGCTCCTGAAGCACCATTAACAAGGTCACCTGCATTAGCCATAACTTTACCGTTTCCGACACCAAGAGCGTTAGATACCGCTGATAAACCATCAGATAAAGCTCCTGCAACATCACCTTTTACTGCTTTTTTAACAGTGCTTGTTCCATCTTTAACTGCATTTGCAATACTATCAGCGTTTGAAAGCATTGCTTTATGTTTGCTTGCAAATTCTGCAACACTAGCTAATTTTGTATTATTAACTGCTGAAATTGAACCAACACCTTTAATTGTGCCAGCACTAGATACAACTGTTTTCGCAACAGAAGAAATAACTCCTGCAACATCACCTTTTGCTACGTTAATAGCAACATCAGCAACATTAGCAGCTGTTTTTATGCCCTTGCCGGTAGTAGATAAACCGCTACCTGTTGTTTTTAAACCAGTACCAACAGAAGCGATAGTTCCACCTGTTGCCGCAACGGATGCCCCTGTCCCAGCTGTTGTTGCGCCACCTGTAGTTGTTGTAACACCAGCTGCTTCAACAGGTACGCCAGCTCCAAATACAGGAATTAATGGAATACCAATTGCTGATAATGTAGCACCAATACCTGTAAGTATTCCACCGGTAACTCCAACACCTGTACCAGCAGCAGAAGTTGTAGCGCCAGCAACTTGCACACCGATACCAACAGCTTGAAGTGCAGTACCTGCTAAATCTAGCATATTAGCTACGTTTGTAACTTGTTTTGTTGTTGACGAAAAACCTTCAAGTGTTGATTGTTCAGATTGAGCTTCTTGTTGAATATTTTGTGCCTCTGTTTGTTGTTCCGTTGCTGCTTGAGTTGCGCTATCAGCTTCAGCTTGAGCGCTTGCAACTGTTGATTGAGCTTGAGAACTTAATGCTTGGATTTGAGCATCATTACTATGAACTGTTTGTAATTTTTCGTTAATCTTTGCAGCATTGTCGTTTTGAGGAGTTGTTCCATTTTCTTGCATTTCTTGAATTTCTGCACCTGTTTTTAAAGTCAAAGCACTTTGTATGCCAGAACCTGTACCGTCATCACCTTCAAGATTACTGATTTCAGCCATTGCTGCTTCACTTTGTTGTGTTAATGCTTGAATTTGCGCAGATGTGCCATCAACTTGAGAACCTGCATTTTCGCCTGTTGCTGTTGCACTACCTGCCTTAGCTTCTAAGTTAGCTTGGCTTGTTTCCATTGCTTGTGTTCTAGATTTTGATTGTGCGCTAATTGTTTGAGTGCTACTACCAACAGAATCTAAATTATTATTTTTAGTTTCACTTTCTTTTTGTTTTGCATCTGATTCCTTTGTTTTTGCGCTATCTTGTTTGCCTTCGGCATCTTTAACTTTGCCTCTTGCACCGTCTAAGCCTTTGTTTGCATCTTGAATTTTGCCCTTAGCTTTTTTACCTGCGTTTTCAGCTTTATCAAGTTGTGCATTAATTTCTTTTGCATTTGAAAAGATAGAGATGCAAACACCAGCTACGCCACTGTTTACCTTAGAGCGTGCTGCGCTTAAGTCTATGTCACCTATATTTTGTATTGAAGGAATATTTGAACTCATATCACATAACCCCTATGACTCTATCAATTACATGCTATATATCGGAATTAATTACTAAAAGTTTAGTAATTCTATTGTTCTGATTAACAATTTGTTACAATTCGCTAAGATATTGATATTAGTTTATTTAAGCCTTTTATAACCTCGTCAACTGAGGGTGATTTTGTGCAAATATATTTATTATTTTTTAATTTACATTTTCTATGATGACATGGTGTGCATGTCGTAGTTGAAACTGTTAAACATTTTTCATCAATAGGCGCATAAAGACCTTGTGGCGTACAACAAAAGATAGATAATACTTTTGGTTTTTGTGTTGCCCAAGCAAGATGAGTTGCACCATTATCAAGTGAAATAACTAAATCGGCTCTGCGTAGAACTTCGATAAATTCCTTTAAATTAGTTTTACCTGCAAGGCTTAAATGTCTATCGCCACCGATATAATTGATGTAATCTTCATCTTTTTTAGTGCCTGTAAAAATAAGTGTATAGTCTTTTTCAATTCTTTTTATCAAGTCTTTCCAATTTTCTTTGTCCCAATGTTTTCCAATCCAAGTTGTGGTTGGTGCAACAACTGCAATTGGTTTAGAATAATCCAATTCTTTCAATAAATCGTTTATTTTTGAAATAACTTCTTCACTTGATGGAGGAAGTGTTACCGTTGTTTTTTCAGTGTTAAGCCCTAAGTATTGAGCAAATCTTAGATTTGCATTAACCATATTTCTGTTAAATTTATCTTTTATTGCGGGTATGATTTCATTTGCACCAATAATTGAAAATTCTTTAGCATCTCGTGCAATAATTCTTCTTTTTGCCCCACAGAATTTTGTCCAAAGAATACTTTTCATAAGCATTTGAGAATCAATTGCGATATCAAAATTTTCTTTGCGAAGGTCTTTTATGATTGAAATCATTTCTTGTATATTTTGAAAAATATTTTTATTTTTTTTCCATTTTTCAACAGGTGCAAAGAAAACTTTATCAACACAAGGATTGTTTTGAATGACATCTAATCCTTTTTCGCCGACAAGCCACGAAATTTCATAACCATTTTGTTTTAAAACATTCGCTAGGGGAATGTTAAATATAACATCACCTAGCGAAGATAATCTGATTATTAAAATTTTTTGTTTTTCGCTCATAAAAACCCTATTTAACAGCTTCTTCTTGAGAACGGAATTGCATTTCGTATAATGCTTTATATGAACCTTTTTCAATTGCCATTAATTCATCGTGAGTGCCAAGTTCTACAAGTTCACCTTCGTTGATAACAGCGATTCTATCTGCATTCTTAATTGTTGATAATCTGTGAGCAATAATGAATACTGTTCTGTTTTGCATTAAGTTATCAATAGCCTTTTGAACCAATGCTTCGGATTCATTGTCTAACGCACTTGTAGCTTCGTCCAAAATAACGATAGGAGCTTTTCTAATCATTGCTCGAGCAATTGCAACACGTTGACGTTGACCACCAGAAAGAGTTAACCCTCTTTCACCCAACATTGTTTCTAAGCCGTCAGGAAGTTCCGCAATAACATCTTGTAAATGTGCATATTCAATTGCATTATTTAAATCTTCTTCAGTTGCATTTGCGTTACCCATTAAAATGTTTTCTTTAATAGTTCCTGAGTATAAGAAATTATCTTGGAATACCATAGAGATGTTTCTTCTTAATGAGTCTAGGGTGAATTTTCTAATATCTACGTCGTCAAACTTAATTGAACCCGATTTGATATCATAAAATCTAGGTAATAAGTTTACAAGAGTTGATTTTCCGCCTCCTGAATTACCAACTATTGCTAGAGTTTCATTTTTATTTACAGTTAAGTTTAAGTTTTTGATAACAGGAACATCTTTAACGTATTCAAATTCTACATTTTCAAATTTTATGTCTCTATCTAGAGATTTCATTTCAATTGCATCAGGTGCATCTGTAATTTCAGGTTTTACATCGAATAATTCAAATACACGACCCATTGCAACGAAGATATTTTGGATATTTGTTAATGTGTTACCTAATGTTTTAACTGGTTTGTAAAGCAATAATAATGATGTTACGAATGATGCAAATGAACCTGCTGTCATTATGCCAGAATTGATTAAGTGAGTACCATAAGCTAAAACTAATGCGATACCAACAGATGCAATTAAGTACATAATAGGTGACATCCAGCCTGCACGCTTTGTTAATGACATATTAACATCAAAAGAATTCCAAACTTGAGTAACAAAATCTTTTTCTTGACGTTCTTGTAAACCGTAAGCTGCCATAACTTTGTTACCGCTATATGTTTCGTTGATATTAGTTGTAATATTACCGCCAATTACCATATTTTTATTAGATGCAGATTTAATTCTTTTTCTGATTAATGCGACTGGTAAGAAAGCAACATTAAGAACTAAGACACCAACGATTGCTAATCTCCAAGAACTGTAAAGCATTACTGCGATTAAACCTAATGCCCCAAACAAACTTGTTGTAATTGTTTTTATTTGGTCAATAATACCCGCTGAAGCAGTTTGAGGGTCGTTCATATATCTTTGAATAATTACACCTGAAGAGTTTTCATCAAAAAATTGAGGGTGCATATAAATTAATTTATGGAACAAATCAATTTTAACATCATTTGTAATATGTTGGCTAGTCCAAGCTGATAAGTATTCATTTAAGTATCTCAACAAACCTTGAACTGCAGCAAAAGCAACAACAAGGAATGGGATTAAGAAAGCAAATAATTGCCATGTTAGAGTGTATTCGTGGCTAAAAATGTGGAATACCCAATCTTGTTTACCAACTACATAATCCATAAATGGTTTTAGTGCAAATGCAGTTACGCCGTCTAATAACCCTAAAGGAATGGCTACCATAAATGTTAATAAAATTCTAAACCAATATGGTTTAATGTATGGCCATATACGAGACATTAACCAACCATATTTGAATGAATTTTTTGCCTGAGTTGAATTTAATTTCATAATATATCTTTCCGTGTCTATTTATACCTATAAGAATATTATACAATAAACGAAAAATATGTATATATTTTCTAATAACGCTTATTAAGAGATATTATTTTATAAATTTATTTAAGATACTATATATTGCAAGCTAAATTTTTTTATTATTCATATATTTTTTCAAGTTTTTTACAACTCCAACTAAAAATTCTAGTTCGTCTTCTGTCGAGCTATATATGAATTTTTCAAGCTCTAATCTGTTTTTATTTACAAGCGGAATTGTATTAATCTTAAATTCAGAAATATCTATTTTTAAATAGTCAATAATTTTAAAGAATGTTGTTAGAGATGGTAAATTAGTATAATTTTCAATTTTGCTGATTTGTTTTTCGCCAATACCTATTTTTTGAGCTAATTCTGTTTGAGTTAGTCCTGCTTTTTTACGAAATTCTTTAATCTTGTCTGCTATAAATTTTTTATCGACCATCGTATTTTGCTCGCCTCTCAGCTAGTTAACAATACGATAGCCTATATAACTTTTATTTTAAACCACCCGTTAGGTAATATATATAATAAAGTACCTAATACGCACATAAATTGTTACAAGATATTAAAGGTTTTTGTTATGCCTAAAACTTAGTTTTTATGTGGTTTCTATGCTATTCATAATATTTTTATTGACATATCTAATGTAAAGTAGAATAATGTAAGTATAAGCGTTGTCGCTTAGGGAGCTTAAAATATGGTAGATTTAACCGAAAGAGAGTTAGATGTTTTGAAGTTAGTTACTCTCGGACTAACAAATAAAGAAATTGCAAAAGAATTAACTGTTACAACTCATACAATTAAGGCTCACGTTAGTTCTATTTACGAAAAACTTTCTGTAAACAATCGCTTGCAAGCTGCTGTATACGCACTTGTACACGAGTTAGTTGTTATTCAAAATTAAATAAAAGATAACTTTTAATCAAAATAGTTAATTTTCATTGCACTACGAACGTTGTGCAATGTTTGTTCTGCGACTTTTTTAGCTTCTGCTGTGCCTTGTTTCAAGATTTCATAAACTTCAGATGTTTTTGTTTCCCATTCTTTTCTACGAGTTCTTATCGGCTCAAGTTCTTGCTGAATAACGTTGTTTAAGAATTTTTTAACTTTAACATCACCTAAGCCACCTTTTTGGTAGTGAGCTTTTAATTCATCAAGATTGTTATATTCTGGTAAAAATTCTTTAAAATGTTCATCTTTGCAGAAAGCATCAAGATATATAAATACGGGATTATTCTCAGTTTCACCGGGGTCTTCCACTCTTAAGTGATTTGGATCAGTAAACATTGACATAATTTTCTTTTTAATATCTTGTGGTTCATCAGATAAATAAATGCAATTGCCTAAAGACTTGCTCATTTTTGCTTTGCCGTCTAGTCCAGGAAGGCGTAAGCAAGCGCTATTTCTTGGTAATAAGATATTCGGCTCAACAAGAGTTTCTCCGTATAAAGTATTAAATTTATGAACAATTTCTCTACATTGCTCAAGCATTGGTTTTTGGTCTTCACCAGCAGGAACTGTTGTTGCGCCAAAGGCTGTAATGTCTGCAGCTTGGCTAATTGGGTATGCTAAAAAACCAACTGGAATGTTGTTTTCAAAGTTTCTCATTTTAATTTCTGATTTTACTGTTGGATTTCTTTGTGCTCTTGCAACTGTAACAAGATTCATGTAGTAAAAAGTTAACTCTGTAAGCTCTGGAATCATTGATTGAATAAGAATTGTAGATTTATTTGGGGCAAGTCCACAAGCTAAATAGTCTAATGCTACTTCAATAATATTGTCTCTAACCTTTTGAGGATTTTCTGCGTTATCTGTAAGTGCTTGTGCATCTGCAATCATGATATAAATTTTGTCGAACCCACCTTCATTTTGAAGTGTTACACGTTCTCTCAATGAACCTACATAGTGACCAATATGTAATTTCCCTGTTGGTCTATCACCTGTTAAAATAACTTTTCCCATTTATATTACCTTGCCTTTCAATAATTTAATTATGTAATAGATGTTGATTGATTGTCAATGAGAAAATTTTATTGTAATCTTTTATGTGTAAATGGAGTTAAGCTAAAATGTTAAATCAATTTTCAAGAACAGAATTATTATTAGGTAAAGAAGCGCTAGAAAAACTTGCTAATTCTAGAGTTATTGTCTTTGGTATCGGTGGAGTTGGTGCTTATGCAGTGGAAGCACTTGTAAGAAGCGGATTAGGTACAATTGACATTGTTGACGATGACAAAGTTTGCATTACAAATTTGAATAGACAACTTTATGCAACTCGTTCAACAGTTGGTAAATATAAAGTCGAAGTTGCAAAAGAGCGTATTTTAGATATTAACCCAAATTGTGTAGTAAATACTCATCAAACCTTTTATACTCCAAAAACCGAGAATGAATTTGATTTTAGTCAATACGACTATGTAATTGACGCAATTGATACGGTTGTCGGCAAATTATCACTAATAGAAAAAGCTAAAGCTGTTGGAACTCCAATAATTTGTGCTATGGGTGCTGGAAACAAACTTGATCCAACTAGGTTTGAGGTTACAGATATTTCAAAAACATCAGTTTGTCCATTAGCAAAAGTCATTAGAACTGAGTTAAAAAAACGTAAGATAAAGGGTGTAAAAGTTGTTTACTCAAAAGAATTGCCAATTAAACCAAAAGAGGATATGTCAATAAGTTGTAAAAATCACTGCGTATGCCCACCAGGAACAAGAAAATGTACAGTAAAACATCAAATACCAGGAAGTACGGCTTTTGTACCTCCTGTTGTGGGCTTGATTATTGCAGGTGAAGTTATAAAAGATTTAATAAAAGAGAATTAAATATACTATCAGAAAGGCGGTCGGCTTTTTAAGCCGACCGCCTTTCTTTTTTATTAATCATTGTAAACATTACTTTGAAATTAAGCAATAATCATGATTGATAAAACTTAAACGGAGTATAAGTAGTGTGGAATTAAAATGAATATTCAATCAGTAAATACAGTATCAAAGACTTTTGCACCAAGAATTAATAAACAAGTTGCGCAACAACCAAAGAAGGTCGCAGGTTTAACAAATGATATTTTTCAAAGAAGTTGTGAAGTTACAAATCCAATAAAAACATATAATGCACCAGCGCCGTCATTTACAGGTGCATTTGGAACTTGGACATATAGAAGATTACCGTCTTCAACTCAAGCCGTAATTGACAAGGCTTATGAAAATATGAAGCAAAAATACGGCAAAGATGTTGAAAGCATTACTTTTGATGCGGATGAGTTTTCGCCAAAAAATGAATATCGTTTAAAAGCAACTTTAAAAGGTGATGAATCTCATAGTGAATTTTATGATGAAAAAGCCAATAAGCTAGGCGAAGAAGACGTTACTATGTATTCAAAAAAAGGTAACGTTTATAAAATTGTTAAAAATATAGATTATAGAAATAATACAACTACAAAAGTTCGTTCTGAATTAGACAATTTTGGCAAAATGGTTGTTACCGATGAAGTTAGAATTGTTAGGGATAAAAATAATAAAGTAATAAGAAAAGAAATGATGACTCATTCACCTGTAACAGGTGCTTATGATCAAAAATATGTATATCCAAACGGCACAGAAGAGGTTATTTCAACTGCACGTAAAACAAAAGAAAATGGTAAAGAAATTATCCAAAAAGATATGAAATCTCTTGACGGAACAAGGACACAGTACAAATTAGAACAAGATAACAAGGGTAATAAATCTTTAAAATATAAAATTACGGATAAAGACGGCAATGTTTTAATGAATTTGAATAAAACAATGCAAAGACTTTCTGAAAATAAGGTTCGCTCTACAAATGGTGACAAATCTTATGATGTAACATTTGAAAAAAATAAAATTACAATTGAGGAAAAAGGCAAGGAACCTACAGAGATTAAAATTTCTGATGGTTCAATGTTTTCAAAAGGTTTGAATATTGAAGGTAACCGAAACGAAATGCTAGATTTGATGAAAAAGTTACCAGCTGAACAGTTAATGGCATTAGGCGATACCGTAAAAACATTGAATGGCTTAAGTAAAGATGAATGTATGATGTATCCAACAAAGAAACAAATTGATACTATCAATGATGTGTTCTCAGTTTTACATGAAACAGGTCATGCGATAGATTATAGACATTCAAATATGGTAATGGGTAATGTTGCTGATATTGGAAGCGACTATAATTTAAGAAGAATTTATACTCAAGAAAGAGAAAATTTTGATGCAGCATATCCAAATGCACAAAGAAACCATGTTGGATATTTTATAAAACAAGCAAATCATTACGATGGTAAATGGGGCGGATTAAGCGAAGTTATAGCTGAAACAAATGCGCTAAGAGATTCATATACAACGGAAATGTCTTTAGCACCACGTGTTCAATACTTGCAACAACACTACCCACGTACAATTGCATATATAAACGGTAGATTGGAAAATTATAAAGGCTAATTTCTATTTTTAAGATTGTCGAGACGCAACAAAAAAGACCTATTTCTAGGTCTCTTAAAGTGGTGCCGCGTCTCGGAATCGAACCAAGGACACAGGGATTTTCAGTCCCTTGCTCTACCAACTGAGCTAACGCGGCTAACTCATCAGTTATACAATCTATTTTACTTGATAATTTTTTATAGTCAAGTTTTATTTTATAATTTCGTTGATTACTTTTTATCTACTTGAGGTCCAATCAACAATGTTACATTTCTACCTTCCATTTGAGGTTTCTTTTCAATTGCCATTGGTTCATTTTTCAAGTCTTCAACGAATCTGTTTGCTAAGTCGAATGCAAGTTTTGAGTGTTGCATTTCTCTACCTCTCAACATTACAATAACTTTTACCTTATTGCCTTGTGAGATGAATTTTTTGATATTATTAATTCTTACTTGATAGTCATGTACATCAATCTTGTATCTAATCTTAATTTCTTTAACATCGACTGTATGTTGTTTTTTCTTAGCTTCTTTAGCACGTTTTTCAATTTCGTACTTGTATTTGCCATAGTTTAAGATTTTTGCAACAGGCGGATTTTGGTTTGGATTGATTAATACTAAATCTAAATCTGCATCTTCTGCCATTTGTAACGCTTCAGATGTTTTTACTACTCCATGATTTGCACCATCTTCGCCGATTAAGCGCACTTCTGGAACTCTAATGCGTTCATTCATTATAACTTTATCTTTACTGTCTCTTTTTTGACCGTATCTATTATCTTCGCCTGCTATGACTTTGTCTCCTTTTATTAATATCCTACCTGTCTATAATAACACAATATTTTTAAATTTTATAAAAATTCAATCTTGTAATCGTTACATAAGTTAAAAAAGTACTTGCAAAATAAAATTAATTATAGTATATTATTAGCATAATAATATAAAGCTCTCTCTTCTTATTTAAACGGACAGACCTTATTCATAAGGTCTTTTTTTTGTCATATTTTATATTTGCTTAATTCAACTTAACTTAAAGTTATATAATATTTTTGTTCATGTTATTTTCTATTTATGGATAAGATTTTGAGTGTAAGCCGTAGTTTCTTTGAAAGACATAGGAATAAAATAGCATTTTTTATGCTTTGTGTTTCTATTTTTAGTTTTGCTTTTGTTGCATTTAAAAACTTTGATAATTTAAAAGTTCCATATTTTAATGGGATTTATGACGATGTTGTTATTAATATTGAAACTCCAGATTTGGACGGAATTCCTATAAAACTTTATTTGGGTAATGATAAAACTTTTAATTTTATATCAAGATTTCGTACAAAAAATCCCTTAACAATTACAAACTATTATTCTAATACCATTGACTATAAAAAATACAAGAATCTATCAATAATTTACCCTGCCGATTTTACTTTTGATTTGCGAAATTATATTGCAACAAGTAATGTTTTTATTGGAAATAAACATTTCTATTTTGGTCATAAAGATATAAAGTTTTTTGAGCAGAAAATTATTGAAGTTAATGGAAAAAAAGTTAAACAAATAATCTTGCCATCTGAAATTAGAAAATTTCAAAATGCGGAGTATATGAATTACAAAGGTAATTATAATGCGGTTGCAGTTGTATTTTTGTCATTCTTTTATTCTGCATTTACATTATATTTGATACCGTGGATTTTATTTATTGTTGGAATTTGGATTTTAAAAAATGAACGCTTAAAAATTCCAACATCAATAATTTTATCTGCGATAGCATTGCTTGCAATATATTTAAGATTTAATTTATTTACGGAATATCCTATGTGGTGGGATGAATGTTATACGGCAACTATTACAGGAGATATAATAAATCCTTTTAGTGATATATTTTTTGATCCGGGAAACCCGCCATTTTTTGCTTTAGTTTCAAGATTATGGCAATCATTTGTGCCAAATACAATTGAGTGGTTAAGAACCTTGCCATTAATTTTTAGTGTGGGTTCAATTTTAACTTTATATTTATTAATTAAAACTAGAATTAATACAAAAACAGCATTATTGGCATCTTTTTTGTTAACTGTATCTATTTTTCACATAAACTATGCACAAGATTATAGAGCGTTTTCTTTATCAAGCATGTTAACTCCATTGGTTGTGTACTTTATGTTCAAAATGCTAGAAAAAATGAACTTTTTAAATACCTTTTTATTTGTTTTGTTTTCTAGCATGATATTTAGCAATCATTTGTACGGAACAATTTTGTTAATAGTCAACTTTATTTATGGAATTTGGTATATTTTAACCAAATATCAAGAAAAATTGAAATCAGTTCTTACTTTTTTATGCGCACATTTACTTGTTGGAATGACATTTTTACCATATTTTTTTAATACCTTTTTGCAAAAAGCGGTTCTTAATTCAAATTTCAATGTTTGGTTGCCGGATATGTGTTGGTGGGTATTTTTAAATGCTTTAAGAGCAATGTTTGGTAATTGGCAAATTGCGTTGAGTATCTTAATTCTTTCTATAATTTTTATTGTTTGTATGTTTTGTTTCAAAAATAAATTGTTTACTCAAGTTGATACAAAACAGCGAGAATTTATATTTTATCTGATTTATTTAGTATTTGGATTTTTACTTGTAAATATTACTATTAGTTCGATTAGAGCAATTATTATGGAATACTATTTTATGTTAATCTATCCGATGAGTATTGCATTAATCTCTACATTATTTATGTTGAATTGGCGATATAAATTTATTAATGTTATTTTGTCCTTTGGACTTTTGTATACTGTTTCGCACATGGATTATAACAATTTGTGGAAGTTTAAAAATGTATATGGCAGTTTAACTCAAGTTTCAAACGCTGATGCTATAAATTACAAAAAGAATAAAGTTTTAGTTTATGAACAAATAGAACCTCCAAAATATGGAGAACTTTTTGAATTAGAACCGAATGTTGTTGTAGAGACTGATTTTAATGGTGGTAGTGAAGATTTTACAAAGTTCACTAAAAAAGTTAGAAAATATGCAAAAGATAACCCAACTCAGTTTGCTATATTTAATGCTTGGTATTCAGAAGTTACATCACAAGATCAAGCTATATTCGAAGATGGAAATTTTGAATATATTGCAGAGTTTATAAAAACACCTTACGATATAAATGATGGAATTTTGAGAGTAGTTTTATTACCTCAAAAATAAAAACGCTGAAACTTAATGTTACAGCATGTTTACATGATTGCCATGCTCTAGAACATGGGTTTAGCATGCATGTACACTAATTCATTTGCCTTGCATCACATGCAAGGCTTTACTTTTAGATAAATTAGTAAAACTCTTTAGCGTTTTTATCCTTATCAAAAGTTTTTAAAAATAAGCCAATATTTCTGCATCTTGCATCGTTATCTTGTAAATCATAATCTTTGCCTTGACAGTATTCACTATCTAAAAATTCTTGAGCAATATCTTTGGATATTTTGAAATTAGTTTCGGCAAGTTTTGTTTTACCTTCAATTTGTTGGATTTTTGCAAGACGGAAGTAGCCTAAATGTGCGCCATAAAATTGACTGTTATTGATAAGTTCTTGTGCAACAGCTTTTGCTTCATTATATTTTTTCATATTAGCAAGAATGTCTATTTTAATTGCTAAAAGGTAGCATGAATGACGATTAAGAGCAAGTCCTCTTTCAGCATGCAACAACGCATTTTTATAATCTTTTATTTTGACTTCACAGCCAGAGATATTAACTAATGCAGCAACAGAATATGGATATCGTTCAAGATATTTATTGTAGTATTCAATGGCTTCTTTGTCTCTATCTAAGGTATTTAAAATCCATGCTTTTGCAAAAATAAGGTTATAATTGTTAGGTGCATATTTTATATTCAAATCAACATAAGATAAAGCTTTTTTAGAATCAACTTTGTAGTAAGAATAAATTTTAGTTAATCCTTCTATTGCAACTATATCTTTTGGATTTATTTTCAATGAACTGTTAAATAATTCAATTGCCTCGTCAAACTTTTCAGCTAAAATACAACAAAATCCTAAATTGTCTATAATTTCATAATATTTAGGCGCATAAGATAGAGCCTTTTCGCTATATGTAAAAGCCTTTTCTAAGTAGTACTTTTTTAAAAAGGAATTGTCTACGTTTTGGTGTGCAAGTTCATAATAGTTATATCCCAATACTTGATATGTAAACGAATCGTTTGCGTTAATTAATGTTGAAAATTTTAGAACGACATTTGAAACTTGATAAATTCTTTTATCTGTCAAATTATTATTTGCAAAAAGTGTAATATTTCGAGCTGTTTTCTTTTTTAATTCGGGTTGTTTTTGAATATAGCAAAATCCAAGACAAATTATTACAATGATAGATAGTGAGTATATTATAATGCGCCCTAGTGTACTCTTTTTCATTTTAAATCCTTTTACGAGTTACCGATGCTGAAGTATGTGAAACCACTTTCTTCTAATGATTTTCTACTATATTGGTTTCGACCATCAAAAATAATAGGAGTTTTCAGTAATTTTTTAATTTTATCAAAATCTGGGCGTCTAAATTCATTCCATTCAGTTAAAAGTAGTAATGCATCAGTATTTTCTAGTGCTTCATAAGAACTGTTTGCATAAGTGATTTTATCTGCAAAGTGATATTTTGCTGTTTGCATTGCCTTAGGGTCATACGCTTGAATTTTTGCACCTTTTTCAAGTAATGCGTTAATAATTGTAATGGAAGGTGCTTCTCTCATATCGTCAGTTTTGGGTTTGAAAGCTAAGCCCCATACGGCAAAAGTTTTATTTGACAAATCTTCACCAAAATATTTTGTAATTTTTTCAACAAATAATAATCTTTGGCGCTTGTTAACTTTATCAGCTGATGATATTAAATCTGCATTACAGCCGTTTTCGTTTGCTGTTTTAATAAGAGCTTTTACGTCTTTAGGAAAACAGCTTCCGCCATATCCTAACCCTGGAAATAGAAACTGAGAACCGATACGTTTGTCAGAACACATACCAATCCTTACCATTTCAGCATTTGCACCAATTTTTTCGCAAATGTTTGCTATTTCGTTTGCATAAGAAATTTTAACGGCTAAAAAAGAATTTGCTGCGTATTTAGTCATTTCTGCAGATTTCACATCCATAATAATTACAGGATTACCAGTTCTTAAAAATGGAGCGTAAAGTTCTTGCATAATTTTTGTTGCACGTTGAGAGTCTGAACCGATAACAACTCTGTCAGGTTTTAAAAAGTCATCAACTGCAGCACCTTGTTTTAAAAATTCTGGATTTGAAACAACGTCAAAGTCGTGTGATGTTTGTTTTTTGATTATTTCAGTAACTTTTTCGGCAGTCCCAACGGGAACGGTTGATTTATCTACGATAACTTTGTATTCGTTAATGGCTTTACCTATCTCTTCAGCAACCTGACAAACATATTTTAAATCTGCAGAACCGTCTTCTTCTTGAGGTGTTCCGACTGCAATAAAACAGATTGTAGACTTTTCAACTGAGGCTTTTAAGTCATCTGAAAAATATAAACGATTTTCAGAAGTATTAGATTTTATCATTTCTTCTAAACCTGGCTCAAAAATAGGAACAATACCATTTCTAAGTTTTTCTAATTTTTCTTTATTGTTATCAACGCAAATAACGGTATTTCCCATTTCCGCAAGACAAGTCCCTGCAACCAAACCAACATACCCTGTACCAATAACGCAAATATTCATCAAATAGTTACCTTTCACTGTTTTTATTTAGTTTAGCATAAACAGTTTTATTTGACACAAACTCATATTTTAAGTATCATTTGTATTAATTGTTTACGGGTAAAAATAAAAAATGAAGAAAAAATCTTTAGTTGTATATGCAATTTTATTGATATTTTTAGTTTTTGTGGCGGTAAAAGCAAATGTATCTGCCCAAAAAACAGATTCTTTGGGTATGCCGATTGAAAATGATGCTCCAAAAATGCAATGGAATATCTTTAAAAATATGTTTAATTCTGGGAACATAAAAGAAAAACATTATGAAAAAGATATTTCAACAAACGTCATTGCTAATAATACTTATAAACACAAAAAAGCTGAGTCAGAAGAATTTTCAGTATATCCAAGTGTAGAAGACAACACCGTTGTATACAAAAAAATGTATAAAATTTATTCTAATAAAAAATGTGCTTTAGTAAACGAAGAAGGTGTAAAAGTTTCAAAATCTGTTTATGACGATTTTGTTGATTTTGATAGGAAAAATGGAATTTATAAGTCAAAATTGAACGGTAAAACAGGTTTAATGAATTACAACGGAAAAATTCTTATTCCTGCAAAATTTGAAACAATTGAATATAATCCAAATTCTCACTTTTGTATTGTGAAAAATCACTCATATAAAGGTTTGTACGATATTAAAAAAGCAAGAGCGATTGCGGGGACTATTTATAACGATATTATTCCGTTTGATTCAAACAATTGGAAGATTATTGCCTCTAAAAAAGTTGGCGTAGTTCATTATCGCAAGGGTAAGTTAGTTCTAATCAAGCCTAAATATACCAATATTGTAATGACCGACGGTTATTTGAAAACTTTTAATGGTAACAAATTTGGAATTATTAATCTTGAAAGTGGTGACGTTGTTTCTGAACCTAAGTATGACGGTGTTGATTTAATTAACGTTGGAGATGCTTTCACAAAAGGAACTTACATATTTAAAATAAAACTAGAAGATAGATATGGGTTAATTTTTTATTCACAAAATTCATCTCTTGTAATTCCGCCAATTTATACGCAAGTAGTATATTTTGAAAATGATAAACTTGTAAAAGTTGTATCAAATGGGAATGTTCAATATTTAGATGAAAAAGGTAACATTGTCACAGACAAAAAGAAAATTGGATATGAATAGTAAGTTACTTGAATATTTGAAAAACAATAAAATGTTTAAACTTGTTTGTGGTGCAGGGAACGAGAATGAAGAAGATGTTGAAAAACTTGTAGAATTATATTCAATGGCAGGTTGTAATATTTTTGATGTTTCTGCTAATTTAGATGTTGTAAAAGCCGCAAAAAGAGGTTTAAAAAAAGCTGGAATTTTAGAAAATAGATTTATTTGTGTGTCTGTAGGTATAAAAGGTGATCCACACCTAAACAAAGCCAATATTGATTTAAAAAAATGCAAGGGCTGTTTAAAATGTTTTAGTGTTTGTCCACAAAGTGCAATTTCTTCAAAATGTGTTGTTGATGAGACTAAATGTATTGGTTGCTCAAAATGTCAGCGTATTTGTATTGCTGATGCAATTGAAATGAAAAGTCACCCAACTGATTTGAGTATTGTTCTTCCTAAAATTGTTAAAGAAGGTGTTGATTGTTTAGAATTTCATGCAATTTCAAATGATGAAAATGATGTTGATGAAAAGTGGAAATTTCTTAATTCTTTGTACAATGGAGTTTTAAGCATTTGTGTAGATAGGGCAAAACTTTCAAATGAAGCATTAATAAGTCGTTTAAACAGAATGTTGTCAATACGTGAGCCTTATACAACAATAATTCAAGCTGATGGCGCACCAATGAGTGGTGGAAAGAACGATTATAGAACGACTTTGCAAGCGGTTGCAACTGCAGAATTATTACAAAAAGAAAAATTGCCAGTATTTACGTTACTTTCTGGTGGAACAAATTCAAAAACCGCTCAACTTGCAACACAATGTGATGTTGAATTTACGGGTGTTGCAATAGGTTCTTATGCAAGATATATTGTAAAAGACTATTTATGTGGTAAAATGTCTTTTGGTGAAGCGTTAAAGATTGCTAAAAATTTAGTTGACAGCGTTTATTAAAGGGATAATTGATGTTAAAAGAACTATTGGATTTAAAATCTTGTGGTGCGACAGGTATAAAGTTGGAATTTGAAAGTGAATACACTGATTGGAAAAGTGCGTTTGAACTTTCAGAACTTGTGCACCGTGTAGACATGAATTTATGTGTAAAACTTGGAGGCTTATCTTCAATTCAAGATTTACATATTTGCAAAGAACTTTATGCAAATTCAATTGTTGCGCCAATGGTAGAATCAGCTTATGGCGTTGAAAAATTTTTAGTATCAGTAAAACAAGTTTTTGGAAAAGGGTATCCTAGTTTATACTTGAATATTGAGACAAAATCTGCATTTGAACATATTGAAGAAATTGTAGAAAAATCAAATAAAATTACGGGTTTTGTATTGGGTAGAAGTGATTTGAAAAAATCTTTAGGTATAGAATACGCAAATTCTGATGTAATTTTAGACTATTGTAATAAGTTAGATGAGGTTTGTGCTATAACAAAAAAACAATTTATTCTTGGGGGAAAGATTAATGCGGACTCTGTTGTATTTATGGAAAAACTTCCACATTTAACACATTTTGAAACAAGAAAAGTTATTTTTGATATTGGGTCCTTAAATAAAAATGCGATTGAAAAAGCGCTAGCATTTGAATTAAATTTCTTAAAAAGAAAAAATCACTTATTTCAAGAAGATTTAGAACGAATTGAATTTATAGAAAAATCTCTAAAAATAAAAGCATAAGAGGGTTGTAAAATGAAAATATTAGTAACAGGTGCAAATGGTATGTTAGGACAAGATTTATGTCCAATGCTGGAAGATACCGACTTTGTAGATGAGGTTATAGAAACAGATGTTGACACTTTAGATATCACAAACGAAATTCAAGTTAATAAAGTGTTAAAAGAAACAATGCCTGACGTTGTCATTCATTGTGCGGCTTATACTAACGTTGATAAGGCAGAAGACGATTTAGAAACTGCCGAAAAAATTAATGTTACAGGAACAGAAAATCTTGCAATCGCTTGTGGAAAACTCGATATTACTATGGTTGTAATTTCAACAGATTATGTATTTGACGGTAATAAAAAATCAAAATATATGCCAATAGATGCTGCAAATCCTTTAAGCAATTATGGTTTAACAAAATGGCAGGCAGAAGAAGCTGTTAGAACATATTGCAAAAAACATTATGTAGTTAGAACAAGCTGGTTATATGGTCATCATGGCAAAAATTTTGTCGAAACAATGATTAATTGTGCAAGACAAGGTAAAGAATTGAAGGTTGTAAATGACCAAATAGGTTGTCCGACTTGGACAGTTTCACTTGCTGAAGGGATTATTGATTTGTTAGAAGAAATGCCAGAATATGGCACATACCACATTTGCGGAAGTGGTGAAACTTCTTGGTATGGATTTGCGAAAGAAATATTTAAACAAGCAGGTATTGAGGCAAAATTAAGTCCTTGCACAACGGAAGAATATCCTGTAAAAGCAAAGCGCCCAAAATATTCAGTAATGGAAAATGAAGGAATTTGTGACGATTGGAAAAAATCGTTAAAAGAATATTTAGCTCTAAGAATTGAGGATTAATTATGCGCATAGGGGTTAAGCAATTTTCAAACAAGTTAGAATTTTTTATCGAAGATTTAATTAGACTTTTTGAAGAAAAAGAATTTGATTACCTAGAACTTTTTGTTCACCCTGCGAATATGGAATATCTTGATGGGTGGGTGAAATTAAAACAAACTTATAACATACCGTTTTCAATTCACGCTCCTCATTTTAGTCAAGGGTGTAACTTGGCAGATAAGTCATTTTTTGATTATAACAAAATGGTTTATGAACAAGTTAATACCTATGCAAAGGCTTTAGATGCAGAATATACAGTTGTTCATGGTGGTATGGACGGTGATGTAGACGAAATTATTAGACAAGTTTCTATAATTAAACCGTACAAAATGCGTATAGAAAATAAACCTTATGTAGCGCCACGAAACCCCGATAAAATGCTTTGTCGTGGGGCTAAACCTGAAGAAATTAAATATATTATGGAAAACACAGGGTGTGGGTTTAATTATGATATTGGTCATTCTTTCTGCGCTGCAGTATCTTTAAAGGTTGACCAATATGAAATGATAAAACAATTTGAAACCTTAAACCCCGAATCTTACCACTTAAGCGACGGTGAATTTAATAACAGAATAGATATTCACTATCATTTGGGCGATGGTGACTACGATTGGGCTAAAATTTTACCAATGATTGACCATAACAAAAATTGGACTCTTGAAACTTTAACAAAAAAGGACACAAAAGGTCTAGATTTAGTCGAAAAAGACATTGATTTTATAAAAAAAATTAAAAAAAAAAGTGCGGTTTTGATTTTTAATCAAACCCGCACTTTTTTATACCTTATTAATCAAGTGATAAATACCAATTATAAAAATCAGTAATACCTTGCTCTAAATCAATCTTAGGTTCCCAACCCAATTCTTTGATATGAGTTGCGTCCATCATTTTTCTTGGAGTTCCGTTTGGTTTTGTTTTATCATAAACGATTTCGCCTTTGTATCCTACAACACGTTTAACTATTTCAAACAAGTCTTTCAATTGAATATCGTCACCTTTTGTTATGTTTACAAGTTCTCCAACTTCGTCGTAATCTTTGTTCAATAACAAGTAAACGCAAGCATCAGCTAAATCGTCAGAACACATCATTTCTCTATAAACTGAACCGTCACCCCAAAGTACAACGTGATCTTTGTATGCTCCGATTTGGTTTAAAATTGCTTCAATATTGTCATCGTTTAATTTTTCATCAAGTCCCCAACCTAATTTATAGCGTTTTAAATCTTTTTTTATAGCTTCAAAATCACCATTCATAAGTAATTTTGCAAGGTGAAAACGTCTTAAAATCATTGGTAACAAGTGAGCTGTTTCCATATTGAAGTTATCACCAATACCGTATTGATTTGTAGGCATACCAGAAATGTAGTTTGTACCATATTGATCGTTATAGTAACGGCATAATTTAATAATTGCAATTTTTGCTAAAGCATAAGCCTCATTTGTTTTTTCTAGTTCTGAAGTTAATAAACAACTTTCCTTCATTGGCTGAGGTGCCATTCTTGGATAAATACAAGAAGAACCCAAGTTTAGAAGTTTTTTTACACCGTGTCTGTAACTGGCATGAACAATGTTTGTCCCAATCATAAGGTTTTGGTAAATGAATTCAGCTGGATATTTTGAATTAGCCATAATTCCGCCAACTTTTGCCGCTGCAAGAATTACATATTCTGGTTTTTCTTTGTCAAAAAATTCTTCAACCGCAGCTTGGTTTGTTAAATCAAGCTCAGAGTGAGTTCTTGTTACTATATTTGTAAAACCTTCCTTTTGAAGTCTTCTGTAAATTGCACCACCAACAAGTCCTCTGTGACCCGTTAAAAATATTTTTGCGTCTTTTTCAATCATTTTTATGCCTTCTTTTACTTTTTGTTATTTTAAGGCGGCGATGCATTGCATCGCCCGCCAAATATAATTATATATTAAACTTCTTGAGGAACAAGTACTTTGTATCCGTGTTCTCTTAAAGTTTTTTCTTTCTTAGCTAATTCTAAATCAGAATCAACCATTTCATTAACTAGAGCTTGTAAGTCATAAGTTGGTTTCCAACCTAATTCAGTTCTAGCTTTTGTGCTGTCACCAAGAAGTAAATCTACTTCAGCAGGACGGAAGTAACGAGGGTCAACTTCAATTAAAGTTTTTCCTGTTGCTTTGTCGATACCTTTTTCATCAACGCCTGTGCCTACAAATTCTAATTCAATACCTAGTCTTTCAAATGCCATACGGCAGAAATCTCTGATTGAAGTAGTTACACCAGTTGCTAAAACGTAGTTGTCTGGGTGGTCTTGTTGTAAGATTCTCCACATACCTTCTACGTAATCTTTAGCGTGTCCCCAGTCACGTTTAGAATCTAGGTTTCCTAAGTATAATTTATCTTGTAAACCAACTTTAATCTTAGTTGCAGCCATTGTAATCTTACGAGTTACGAATGTTTCACCACGTCTTGGAGATTCGTGATTGAACAAGATACCATTTGATGCGAACAATCCAAATGATTCACGGTAGTTTACACAAATCCAATAAGCATAAAGTTTTGCTACTGCATAAGGTGAACGTGGATAAAATGGTGTTGTTTCTTTTTGAATAGGTTCTTGAATTAAACCATATAATTCAGAAGTTGATGCTTGGTAAAATTTAGTTTTGTTTTCCAAGTGGTTCATTCTGATAGCTTCTAATAGTCTTAATGTACCTAGAGCATCACAATCTGCTGTGTATTCAGGGCAATCCCAAGAAACTTTAACGTGAGATTGTGCTGCTAAGTTGTAGATTTCATCTGGTTCAATGTCGTGAACAAGTCTTGTTAAATTTGAAGAATCAGACAAATCTCCATAGTGTAAAATAAATTTTGAATCTTTATTGTGAATATCTTGGTATAAGTGGTCAATACGAGAAGTATTAAAAGATGAAGAACGTCTTTTGATACCGTGAACTTCGTAACCTTTTTCCAATAAAAGTTCTGCTAAATAAGAACCGTCTTGACCTGTAATACCTGTAATTAATGCCTTTTTCATTGCTACTCCTTAATTTATATGTTTATAAATATGATATCATAAAAAACCTTGTATTTAACAACCTTTTTTTATAATTTGTTTATATTTTTAATATTCGTGATATCATGAATTTGTTCTATGCAAGAAAGGTTTAAATTATGACAGAAATTGAATCAGAAGTGTTAATGGATAAATCAGATGATAGAAATCCTGCAAAAATAAAATATCCTGTTTATCAACCGTCATTAACAGGTAATGAAAAGAAATATGTAGATGAATGTCTAGATTCTACTTGGATTTCTTCTAAAGGAAAATTTATCGGTAAATTTGAAGATGATTTTGCAAAATTTATCGGTGTTGATTACGCAACAAGTGTTTGCAATGGTACTGTTGCGGTTCATTTGGCATTAGTTGCTTTAGGAATTGGTGCAGGTGACGAAGTTATAGTTCCTACATTTACGTATATTGCGTCTGCAAACCCAGTTTTGGTAGTAAATGCAAAACCTGTATTTGTAGATAGCTTGCCTGACACATGGCAGATGAACCCTAAAGATATTGAAGCTAAAATTACAGATAAAACAAAGGCTATCGTCGTAGTCCACTTGTACGGACACCCTTGTGATATGGACGCAATTATGGCAATCGCTAAAAAACACAATTTGTATGTAATTGAAGATTGTGCAGAAGCTATTGGTTCAAAATATAAAGGACAAACAGTTGGTAGCTTTGGCGATATAGGTTGTTTTTCTTTCTTTGGAAACAAAACAATGACCTGCGGTGAAGGCGGTATGGTTGTTACAAGCGATGCTATGTTAGCAGACAGATTGCGAAGATACAAAAATCAAGGTAATGCAAAATATAGAGAATATTGGAATGACATTTTAGGTTTCAATTACAGAATGACTAATATTCAAGCCGCAATTGGTCTTGCTCAATTAGAACAAGTCGAAGGTTTTATTGAAAAGAAAAGACAAATTGCAAATTGGTATATGGAAGAATTAAAAGATTATCCTTTAGAATTTAATAAAGAAACAAAAGATGTATTCCATACTTATTGGATGGTATCTTGTTTAGTTGAAAAAGCTGATATGCGTGATAGTTTGAGAGAATTTTTAAAACTAAACGGCGTAGAGACAAGACCAACCTTCTATCCAATTCATACAATGCCTGTTTATGTTCATGAATTTTCAAAACATAAAGTGGCTGAAGATATTGCTCTGAGAGGAATGAATTTACCTTCTTATCCAGCATTAACTCACGAAGATGTAAAAAATATTTGTAACGTGATTAAACAATATTTTGAAAAATAGATATATAAAAAAGTGCGGGTGAACGAAGTTCACCCGCACTTTTTTTATTACTTATAACATCTATACTTCAGTCAATTTTTTAGAAAAATCTAAAAATGGTTTAATTTTTGTCATAAAATCAAATTCTTCCATATAACATTTGTAAGAGTTGTTGCTGTAATATTGATAATTTGAATTAATTTTATTAACTGCGTTTTGCCATTCTTCTGTATTGTTTACGTCATTTATAATTACTCCGCAATCGTACTTTTCAACGATATCAGAATATCCGTCTAATCTGTTTACAATAACAGGTTTTTTGTATTTTAAATAAAATGTCAACTTGCCTGAAGAATGTCCAATTTGATCGTATTTGTTATCAGAAGGTCGATAACAAGCAATACCTATGTCAATACCGTCATAAACATATCCGATATCGTTGTAATCATAAACCTTGCTAGATAAATAGATGTTAGGGTTAGCATCTAAAATTTTCTTTATGTAAGCATCGTTTTTGTCGATTTCTCGTCTATCGTGATAAATCAAAACTGAATTGTTAATATCTTTAAACGCTTTTGCAATTTCGTAAGAGTAAACAAAATCGTAAATCATACCAATACAAGCGCATTTAGTTTTGTCTTGAGCGATATCAAATTGTTCAGTCATATTTTCTAAATTGGGATTTTGTTTATCAATATCAATAGAGATGTTTGGTGCGTTGAACACGGGAACTGAAAGATTTTCCGCATCAAATTTATTCAAAAGTGTTTTCAATCGTTCTTCATCTTGAATAAGGATTGCTTTGGTATTTTTGAATGCTTTTGCATCTGATTTTTTATATTTTTTACCAGCAAAAAGTTCTAAAGATAAAAAAGCAAAAGGAATTTTAAACCATTTGTAAATTAGATTGCAATATTTAAGAGGTCTATCATCAATGCAAATAAACATATCGTTTTTAGAATAACCTTTTTTGAACATATATCTTAAAACGCCAATGAAAAATCTTGTTCTACCAATTTTTCTATTGAATAAAAAATGGTCATTCATATAATATGCTTCAACATTTTTTTCTTTAAATGTGTATCTGTCAAAAGCTGTATTTTTACAGAATACAACAACTTTGTCAAAAATTTTGCCCATAGCTTGAGCTAAACTGATTGTAGTTGGTGAAACAGACAAGTGTCCGTCATAAAAATATAGATAACAAGTTTTCATTTTATCTCCTAATTGTTTTTAGCTAAAATGACTGAATACATAAAGTGTTTAACTTTGTTGAACATTTGTTTTAGCTTTATAGATTGAACTTTATGAGCCTTTTCAAAAGTTACAAAATCATATTTTTTAGTGAAGTATTTGATGTCATATTTATTAATGTGATTACCAATAACATTTGCAATATTACGTCTAGATTTTAGTGGTCTGAACCTTATTTTTTGAGAATATTCTTTTTCCATGAATGTTCCGATAACTTCAAATTCAGAAAAGCCTCCATAAATAAGTTCATCGTCGTTTAAACAATCTAAAATTTTTCTCCAAAAATCTTTAATTTCGCAGTTATGCTTGCTTGCAATTGTTTCTAAAAGTTTTTCCATACAAATTTTATCAATCATCATATGTTCAGTTATGTATGTTTCTTTACGTTCTTTAGGGTAACCTAAAACTTTCAAAACAGTATCGTTAAATATTTTATTTTCAAATATTCTGGAATTATCTAAATATAATCTTCCTTCTTCATCAAAGAATTTGATAGGTTTCAACATTAATGTATCAGCGTCCCAAAGAAGGTAGTTGTCATACTTGCTTTTGTAGCAATAAGCCATTTTTAGAAATTGCTGTAAATACCAGCCAACTCGAGACGGTTTCACATTTCTTGCATTAAAATATTCTTCAATTGCTTTGAAGGATAAGCCTTCTAATACTTCATTTTCATTAATGTAATCATAATCTGCATTCAAGTTTTCTGGTTTTGCATTAGAGATAACTTTTACTCGTCGACATCCCGAATTTGCTAAAACTCTTTTAATAACATTTTCTAAATTCCATATATCCTTTTGCGCTACGCAAATTATTGCGTCATAATTTTTCTCTAAATCCATCTTTTCAATTTTATCCTATGCGTTTTATATTTTTAATTGTTTAATAATTCTTCTAATTTTTGATTGATAAGTTTATTTTTATCTGAAATATCAACCCAACCCGAAGCAGCAATTGTATGTAACCAGCAATCATCAATGTATTCAATTGTGCATAATTGGTCTACATTTTCTTTTATGTTTTCGTCAGGCAATATTTTTACAGGTTCAAATTTTGCAAATCTTATAGTATTTTTATCAAAGTTTTTGTATATAACGTGATAATTTTGACCGCCAGTATCACATCGTTTGCAAGTAGTAAAACTTACGTTGTTATAAGAGTTAATAAATTTAAAGTTGAAGAAACAGTATCCTGGCCATAAATACCATAGCTTGCCGTTTTCTCGTTCTTTTAGTAAACCATAGAATTTATCAGACATAAAATCATTAATGTTAAATTCTTTTATAGGGAACAAATCGTGATCAATAAAGCAGAAGTTGTTTTTTCTTTCTTTTACGATATTATAATAAATCCAATTTAAAGCCAATCCATGTGACATTGATGGCGAAAATTTAATATGTTGATTTAGTCTAAAATACGAAATGTTGTAATTTTCACAAATATTTTGAATTTTTTGCGCAATGCCGTTATTTGATGAATTGTCACAGACTATAAACCTATAAGTACCTCTAACAAATTTTGCAAAAAGTTTAATTTGATATTCAATAGTTTTTTCGTTATTGAAAGCAACAGTATAAATATCCATATCAACAGGATTGTTATAATCGTTTGATAAGAATTTATAAGGATTTGAGGTGAAGTAGTTAAAATACTTGCCTGTTGCTCTAGCTATATGTGTTTTTAGATTTGAAGTAATAGACACTGTTACTCTCTACTTTCTAGTTAAATGTAATTTTTCTAAAATATAGCTAAATAAGGTTTGTTTTTTGTCTGTCAAACCTCTTAACCAATCGACACCGCCATATTTCCAAGATTTTGGACGTTGTGTCATTTTTACGCCAAAATATTTCCAAAAAGGTTTTCCTTCTGGAACAAAGCCGTATTCATAACCTAATGTTTTGTGCTTCTTGTCAAGCATATATTTGTTAAACAAACTTTCATCATGGAAAATTGGAACAATATCATTTGCCAAATCTTCGTCCATCATTTTTTCGCAATCTTCAACTAATTTAAGCACTTGAGAAGTTTTTCCACCCCACAAGCAGGCTTGATAATAGAAAGAGTCTGTTCCATAAGGAATGTATGAGGTCGATTTAGGATTTCTTTCCCAAGGAAAATCATCTGGCTTTTTATACTTGTTGTAGTTGTGTTTTAAGGCGATTAAACCGCCGTCTTCGTCTGTTGGTAAAAATTCTTCTGCTGTAACTTTGCTATAAACTTCATAGTTGCCATTAAAGAAGAAAATGTAATCGTAATTTTTTAGTGAATCTTTTATTGTGTTAATAAATTTGTATCTAAGGCAAGTTACTAAAGGCCAACCAAGATTTTCTTGAGGAATAATTGTGATTTTATCATCTGATTTGTATTCTTTTGAGTCAGTAAAATAGAAGTAATGTTTTTGAGCATTTCTAATAAAATTCTTTTCACAAGATTTGTAAAATTCGTCCCAAAATACTGTATATCTACCTATTCCAATATAAATAATTGCTATTTTCATCAAGGATTCCTTTTTTTTGTTATAAGTAAATTTTAACATAAAAAAGTTGTGTTGTATTAATTTTAGAAAAATTGTATAATTTAATTATGTCAAAAATTTTTGCACTAATAGATTGTGATTCATTTTTTGTATCTTGCGAACAGGCTGAAAATCCAGTTCTAAAGGGTAAACCAGTTTGCGTAATTGGTGGTGTCGGAGGTTGTATTTTGTCTCGTTCAAAAGAGGCAAAAAAAATGGGAATACCAATGGGACACCCTTGTTATCTTGCAAAGCGAGATTTTAAAGGGGTGACTTATGTTGACTCTCATCACGAAATATATCGGGAATATTCAAAACGGGTAATGGCTGTTTTAAAAGATTTTAGCCCAAATGTTGAAATTTGTTCAATAGATGAAGGGTTTGTTGATTTTACAGGATTATGCAAGCTATATAAAACTAACTATTATGGTTTAGCAAAAATGCTTCGTCAAAGAATTTTAGATGAAGTAGATATACCTGTTTCTATTGGGGTAAGTACAACAAAACTTTTGGCTAAATTTGCAAGTGATTATGCAAAAAATACAGGCGGAATTTTTCTTATTGGAAAATCAAAATTAAAAAAACTTTTGCCAAAAACTAATATTGATGAAATTTGTGGAATAGGTCGCAGAATGAAGGTTGCTCTAAATAAAGAGGGAATTATAACCTGTCAAGAACTTGTAAATTGCGAGGATGAATGGCTTAAGAAAAAATTTTCAATAACAACCGTAGAATTAAAACACGAGCTTTTAGGTGAGTCTATAAACAAAATTAAAAACATACCAGATGCACCAAAATCCTTGCAAGAAACAAGCACTTTTGCACCGAATACAAACAATGTAGACTTTTTAAAAAATGAATTAAATCGTCACATTAAAGATGCTTGTCGAAAAATGCGTAAGCATAATGGTAAAACCTCTCAAATTGGTGTAATGCTTAAAACTAGCGAATTTATAGTTTATTCTGATAAAAAAAGTATTACAGGTTCAACGAATTCTGAATTGGAAATTTCAAAAATAGCGTTTGAATTATTCGATAAAATTTATAATAAAAATTTGTTGTACCGTTCAACAGGTGTATGGCTTGCCAATTTGAACTGTACTGAAAATGTTCAAATGGGTTTGTTTGACGAAGTTAAAAATGAAAAACTTGAAAAACTATCAGCTTCAATAGATAGAATTGAAGCAAAGTTTGGTAAAAATTCTATTAAAACAGGATTTATTTAAAGTTAAAGAATTTATCTTTTAAGTATGAAATGTTTTTCGGAATAGAAAATTTGATTTGGAACTTGTCATAATGCTCTAAATCTGAATCTTGAACTTTTAAATACAAATTTCCGTCTAAAACTTTTACAATTTCTTTTACTATATACAACCCAATACCAGCGCCAACTTGACGAAATCTTTCTCTAGCAATGGCAAATCTTTCAAACAGTTGGTTCAAACTTTCTTGGTTGAATTGACCCTTTATACAGTAGTTTTCAATGAAAAATTCAACTGTGTTATGTTTGCATTTTGCGCTCAAATAAAAAGTTGTATTTTCGGCCGAATGAGCAATTGCATTAAAGATTATATTCATTATTGCTCTGGTAACGAGTGCTTTGTCGCTAACTAGCATGATTTTAGGCTCTACTTGATTTTCTAATGTCAAACATTTACCGTCAATTATTGGCTTAATGTCGTGAATATAATTTTCAATAAAATCAGACATATTAAAATCAACAGGCGTGATTGTGTGAGAAATCATGCTATATTTGAAATTTGAAAGCTGAGCGTTAAGCATTTGCTCTACAAATTTACAAGAACTACTAATTTGTTGTACAATTTCCATTTGTTCAGAATTTAAGTCGCCTAAAATGCCTGATTTTAGGGCTTCAAGAGCCTTGTACTGTGCTAAAATAGGGTTTTTAAAATCATGTGCTAAAGACTCTGTATAAAGTTCTTTAACTTTTGTTGAGAAAGTTGATTCTGTTGTATTTACACAAATGGTTGAAGTACCGCAAACATTATCATGTTCATCAAGTAAAGGTGATTTTATTACATGAAAATATTCTAAATCGCCATTTGTTTTAATTTCCATGTTGTAATCAACTGTTGTTTTCTTCTCTATTACTAATTTTTCATAATTATTAATTTTTTCAGCTTCATCTTTTGTGAAAAATTCAAGCATGTTGTGTCCAATGATTTCGTTTCTTGGAAGATTGAAGAAATTACAAACAACATCGTTACAACCTGTAATTTTTCCGTCTAAATCTTTGTATGCAATCCAATTAGATGAATATTCAAGTACATCATGCAACTGTTCTTTTTGTTTTTTATATTCACCTTTAACATGCTTCAGCTCATCATTTTTTAGTGTTAATACATATAAAAGCCAAAATACAAGAACTGAAATAATTGAATTAAAAAGATTAAAGTTAATATTAAAGTTGCCATAAATAACGACTGCAGTCGCCACAATTACAACTATTAAGGCTATAATGTTTCTTTTCATTTGTGTACCATAAAATTTTAATTTATTTTGTCATTGCATAAATTACCATAAAAAATACAATTTGCGCTATTACACGGTTGGGTAATTTTTTGAAAATGATGTTGTTGTTATAAACTATTTTACAAGTCTTAGTTGAAGTGCTTTTACAACAGCTTGAACACGGTCTGAAACTTCCAATTTTGTGATAATTGAACCAACATGCGCTTTAACGGTGTTCGCAGATACAAATAATTCTTTTGCAATTTCAGGGTTTGTTTTGCCTTGAACAAGTAACCTTAAAACTTCTAGTTCTCGCTCTGTAAGTCTGTTTTTAAGCTCTGGGGTATCATATAAGTTATCAAAATTTGTTGATTTAGGTTCTGGAATTGTACCTAACGGAATGTGTTCAATCTTTTCATCAAAGAAATATGCGCCAATATTTATAGCTTTTATAATTTCTGAAATTTTTTCTAAAGGCATTTCTTTTAAAATATAACCTCTAGCACCGCAAGCAATGCTTGCCATAATTTCATTTTCGTCTTCGTGTGAAGTTAAAATGATTGATTTTGTGCTAGGATATTTTTCTTTTAAATATTTTGTCGCTTGGATTCCGTTCATTGTCGGAAGCCCTAAATCAATCATAACAATATCGGCAGGCTCTTTTTCCATTGCGGATAAACATTCTTCAGCTGTTCCAAAATTTCCTAATACTTCAAGTTGTTCGTCTGTTTCAAAATGTTTTACGTATGAAATTCTTGTTAAAATATAATCTTCAATTATATAAATTTTAATTTTTTTGTTATCCAAATTTTAAATTCTTTCTAGAGATACTACCACTTTTTGAAAATGAAAAATGCTGCAAGGATTATAAAAACAAACCCTACAAGGTAATTCCATTTAAACTGTTCCTTTAAATATAACACAGAAAAAACTGAAAATACAATTAGCGTAATGATTTCTTGTATAGTTTTAAGTTGAGCAGCAGAGTAATATTCATGCCCGATTCTGTTTGCAGGAACTTGGAAACAGTATTCTAAAAAGGCAATACCCCAACTTACAAGAATTACAACCCATAAAGCTGTACTTTTATATTTTAAATGCCCATACCAAGCAAATGTCATAAAGACATTTGAAATTGTAAGCATAATTATTGGTAAAAAAGGTCGAATACTATACATGTTTTATTACTACCAAATTCCTTTCAAAAATATCTTCGTCTGTTTTTAGTTGGTACTCAATAATATCAACGACTTTGGCTCTGAATTTCTTCATAACTTTTTCTGCGTCTTTGATTTCATCTTGAACAAGAATTGATTTATAAACCACTAAATATCCATTTTTTTCTAAAATTGGTAGGGCATATCTTACAATTTGTTCTAATTTTGCAACTGCTCTACTCGTAATTATGTCAAATTTTTGGTCTTTTAGGTTTTCTACTCTATCACAAATTGCGGTAAAATTTTTAAGTTCTAAAGTTTTAGCAAACTCATCAATTGCAAGGATTTTTTTTCTAATGCTATCAATACCGACAACTTGAATGTTAGGATATGCAATTGCAATAGGTAACGAAGGAAAACCTCCACCAGTTCCAATGTCTAACAAATTTTTGTAATTTTTTTTGTGTCTATCGAAGAAAAGTTTAATAGCAAGAGAATCTTGAATGTGTTTTTCCCACAAATATTTTGCATCTTTTTTAGAGATTAAGTTCAAAAACTTATTCTTTTCTAAAAATATTTCTTGAAATTTTTGAAAGGTCTTAGTGTTGTCCATTTTTAAATTCTGTCTCTATCTTGTTAAAGGCTTCTAAACCTATTCTAAATTTTATGTCGTCAATTCTCATTTGAATTTTGCTCAAATTATCTTTGCTAAATTCATTTTTTGCAATTTCGTAAGCACTCAAATATTCCCTAAGCGCCATTTCATTTTCTTTTCTAGAGTAATAGAAATCACCTGTTGCAAGTACTGCTGATGCAATGTAGAAGGTGTCATTCAGCTTTTTCGCACATTCTTTTGCTTTAACTAAGTACTCAATAGCCTTTTCAGGGAAATTCTTTTGAGCAAGTTGAGCTAACTTTGTTGCAGAAAAATACATTCCATCGTAATTGCTGTTATTTTCGTCTAACTCATACGCTTTTGTGAAATATTTAGCTGCAGTTTGAGCCTCATTCCTTTCAAAATAAAGTGTTGCAAGATTTGAATATGCCGCAGATAAATATTTGTTTAGCTTTTCATCACTGCTCAAATTTATACACTTGTTGTAATAGTCAAGCGCAGAAGGTGTGTCGCCCTTGTCGTCAGCAATTAATGCAAACTTAAAGTATAATTCAGACAAGGTTTCTGTGTCCATTGAAGTATTTGATAGTGCGATTGCCTTTTTGTAATATTCATAAGCACTGTTAATGTTAGACAAACTATCTTCAATGTTTGCAAATGCAATGTAAGCCTTTGTAATTAAAATTTCAGGCATGCCGTTTGAATTAATGATATCCATTAACAAATTCTTAGCCTTGTCAGGCTTATAAGTTTCGTAATAAATATTTGCAATGCTTAATTTTATGTAATTTTCTTTGATTTTTTCGGTTGTTTGCTCATAAAAATCTCGGGCTAATTCGTAGTATTTTAGCGAATTTTCCCAATCTGACATTTTTTGATAAGCAAGCCCTAATTTTGTGTAAATTAATGGCAAAAAGTTGTAATAATTATCATCATCAGTATAAGTCAACGCTTTTTGATAAAGCTCAATCATCTTTGCATATTGATATTCAACCTCTTGTTGTTTTGCAAAGTTAATGATATCTTCAAGTGTAATTTTGATTTCTTCATCTTTTACCGTTTGTGCTTGAACAGCTTGAACAGGTGGTTGAGAAGAATTTGTGTTTTGTTGTAAGTTTAAAGTGTTCTTTTCGTGAGCTTCTTGAATACTAGCAACGCTTGCTGCAAGCATCTCCATTTCTTGTGGAGTTAATTTGAATGGCAAATCTTTTACATCAAAACCCAGTTTACCTAAATCAATATTTGTAGCTTGAGTAGGTTGTTCTGCTTGTTGCTGTTGTTGAGGTTGAGTTGCAGATTGTGAATAATCCTTTGTTGAAACCCATTGACCTTGTTGCCGAGGCTGTTGTTGTACGGGTTGTTGTGGTTTTGGTTGAGTATTTGTCTGAGCTTGTTGCTGATGTGCCTGTTGTGAGGTTGGTTGTTTTGCTTCTTTTGAATAAGTAACATAAGTCAACCCTGAACCATGCTCATTAGGTACAACTTGCTTTTTAGGTAAGAAAAGCGAATGATATTCAATTTCTTTTCTCATTGTTTGTCTAGAAAGCAAAATAGTTCTTTCTAGTGGTCTTAAAGGTAATTGAGCCTCATATATATCAATAATATTTTGGTGTAATTTTAAAGCTACATTTTGCGGAATAGATACATCAACTTGTTCCTTAAAGTAATCTTGTACATAGATTTGATTATTGTCTTTTGTAAGAATTTTATTCTTTAACAAAATTGAGATAACATCTTCATCATAAAGGTTTAATTGCTTTAATAAAGTGATACTTACGCCATGTCTAAGAAGGCAAAGTAACCAGAAAAATCTAACTGCAATGGCTGGAACTAAATCAATAGATTCTTTTTCAAGATATTCATAGTAGTTCATAAAACTTTTTTTGAAATTTTCCAAAAAAGTTTCAGGCGGAAGTTGTTTTTCTCGCATAATTTCAATAGTTAAACTAATGAAGAAATGATAACCACGTGTGTATTTGTATAAATCTTCTAAAACCTTTTGATTATATTTAACCTTGTTGTTTTTAAGATATTTTTCAAAAAGTGTTTTGTCTAAAGGTGATGTAGAAACTCTGTCTATGGTCAATCTTTCAGGAAATTGACTAGCTTTAAAGGTTCTACCGATTAAAATTGTTTTAACCTTTTGGAAGGTTGTTAAATGTAGAATAAAATCAATAATTTCTTTTCTATTTTCTTCTGTAAGAGCTTCAAATGAGTCTAAAACAATTAAAATAGGTTTTTCAATTGTTGAAAAATAAGAGTGAATTTTTTGATTAAAATTCTCTGATTTTATGTTCGGTCTTACAATAATCTTTTGGGCTTCAAGTTTCTTAAATTCTTCAAAGAAGGTTAAAAATATATCATCAAGAATTGTAGTTTCGAAACAGTTATGCTTTAAAACTACTGCATCTTGAGAAAGAAAATTCAAAGAGTAGTTTATTAATTGAACCTTACCTGTACCAAGAAACCCGTTTAAATAAAGAATAGGATGTTCATTTTTATAAAACTCATAAACTTCTTTAAGTTGGGTTTGATTATTTTCGATAAGTATAGGGTCAATCATTTCACTATTGAGTGACATCAACTCTTTTTCATCTAAAAATATATTTTCAAACTTATATTTCATAAGGATATATTAAACGATTTTAACTTTTTTTGCAAATTATCCCCTAAATAATTGCAAATTTTGTATTTTGATAATAGAATGTATATTAATAACAAGGGGAAGACTATGGAATTTTTTAGAAAACACCAAAAGATTATTATTGGTATTATTGCATTTACATTCATTGCTTGGACAGTAGGTTTGTTGATGCTTCCACTAATGTTACGATAAGGAAAAGATTTTGAATATTAATTTTTGCAAAAAAGGAATAGTTATGATGCTGTTATTAGTGGTAACAGTAATTTTTTGCAGTCCTTGTGCAATTGCAGCAAAAGTTAAAACAAAAGAGCAAGCTAGACAAAAAATTAATCACTTGAAATGGTTGGAACGAGTAGAACATAACAAACTATATAAAAACCAACAAAAGCTGGAAAGCACAGCTACAAATTTGGCTAATTCAAAAAATAAATTAAGCTCAACAACAAACGAATTAGCAGCAATGGAAGAACAGTTAAGAATAGCTACAAACGAATTTACAGCGATTGATTTTAGAATGAAGTCAAGAATCCGTCAAGTTTATAAGTCACAACGTCGTGGATTTTTTGTATTATTATTGTCGGCTACTGATTTTAATACCTTCTTAGATAGAATGTATTTTGAATCAAAGATTATCAAACAGGATTATCGCAGAATGGCGGCGGCAAGAGAAAAAGCAAAAGAAATTGCTCTATTGAAATATTCTATTGAAGAAAAGAAACGTGAACTTGCTCACTCAATTAAAACAATTAACTATCAACAACAATCAATTCAAAGAGAAATAGCTCAAAACGAGAATATGATTCATAAACTACGTACTGACCGTGTAGCTTATGAAAAAGCTGAAAAAGAATTGGCTAAACAATCAGCAAGTATTGGTACAATGATTAACAGAAGCTCTCATAGCTCTGGTGATATCAAGGTTGCATCTGGATTTATCAAACCAATTTCAGGTAGAATTACTTCTCCATTTGGTTATAGAACTCACCCAATCTTTAAGAGCCGTTCTTTCCACTCTGGTGTTGATATCGCAGGTCCATACAGAGGTTCTGTAAGAGCTTCAAACTCTGGTAAAGTTATTTATACAGGTTGGTACGGTGGTTACGGTAAGGTTGTAATCATTGACCATGGTAGAGTCAATGGAAAACAAATTTCAACATTATATGCCCATTTAGATTCTGTTTCTGTTTCAAATGGTGCGTATGTATCAAAAGGACAAGTTGTTGGACGTGAAGGTACAACAGGTTATAGCACAGGTCCTCACTGTCACTTTGAAGTCAGGGTAAATGGTAAACCTAATAATCCACTAAATTATATATAGAGGTTAAATTAAATTGATAAATAAATTAAAAAATGTCATAGTGTTAGTCGTTTCAGTATTTTTAATATCGCCAGCAATAGCGATAGAGGATTCTATTGCGCCTAGTACAGATACAAAGGAAGCATATTTTACAGGCGAAACCTTTTTTAAGACTCCATTACAATTACAACAGGAACGAGACGAAGAACTTGAAAAAGCTGAAAAAGAACATTATAGACAATTTTTACCATATCAACCGGGACTTCCAGGTGTTGCATCAAGAAAAGTAACACCACCTATTACAAAATTAAGAAGAAAAATTGTAAAAGCTCACAACGAACACAAGGTTAACAAAGCAAATAAAAAGTCTAGATTTGCTGATGCAAACGGTGTAGTTCAAGATGAAGAAGAAGTAAATGAAGTTCTTCAACAAGAAAAAGAAGATGAAACAAGAGCCGTAATGAAATGTAAGGTTATGAAATATAATCCAGATAAAACTCTTGTTGAAGCAATTGGTGGTGTTGAAATTACAATTCCAGCGCAAAATGTTGTGATGACAGCAGATAAAATGACATTCAACCAAGTTACTAATATTATTGAGCTTTTTGATAATGTAAAAGTCGTTAAAGCTGGTAATGAAGTATTTGGCGATTATATGAAAATCAACTTGAATGAAGAATCTGGTGTGCTTGATAATTTACGTGCTTCTCAATATGTATTTGATATTCAAGCCGAACACGGTTATATGTTTGGTGATGACATTTTAACAACAAACGGTAAAATTTCATCTCGCTATGACAAGATTATATCAATGTATACTTCTGGTTTTGGAACAGATATTCAAAGAATGATTTTGCCAGAAGAAGAAATGAAATTTCTAGTTACTGACATTAAAGATAATAAAATGGTTGTAAAAGTTAAAGAGTTGAATATTTCTGCTAGAAAATCTCATGATAAAGTTCAAGTGAAAGGTTTGAAGGTTTATACAAGGGCGGGTAAAAAAGTTGTTTCATTGCCTTCAATAACTTTCTATACAAATAAAGAGCACGATTATGTAGAAGGTAACTATCCAGAACTAGGCTCATTCCCTAACTTTGGTATGTTCTTAGGGCCTGGAGTTGTTTTAGAAACTCCATTTGGTTCAACTTTAAAACTTATTCCAACCATAAATTATTATAAAAAATTAGGCTTTGGTGGTATTGCAAGATTCAAGAGTGGTACAAACCAAACTGATATCGCATATAGTTCAGCAAAAAGCACATACTACATCAAAGGTTATCAAAGATTAGATGAAAACTTATTGTTCCAATATGGTGCAAATTCATATATGAATGAATGGTTTATGGGACAATCTTGGTTAGGTTATGGTGGTGAATTACTTTACGAAAAAGGATACACTCACAGAGACTTCTTGTACGAAAAAGCTAATTTGACTTTTAGACACAGAATGTCAGGTGGTTTCTTTAAAGCAAATGATAAAAAAAGAAACCATGAAAAATATGAAGATATTGATGGTCACATGAGTACTTTGAGATTAAAATATATGGCTCAAATTGACCAAACTTTGTTATCATTGGGTAAAACTTATAATCAAAATGACCATTCAATGACAAAAGATGATATCAAGTTTTTGACCTTTAACCTTTTGGCAGATGGTTCTGCTGCGGTTTATGGTACAGGTGATACTCAATTTATTGGTCGAATTGGTCCAAGATTAACAACTCAATACAAATTATGGCGTCAAGAATTAGGTTATTATTTGTCTGCTTATGATGATCATACACCATTCCGCTCAATGGATGCTTATAGATATGGTAAATCTAATGTTTACTTGAGAGAATATGTTAGATTGCATAAATACTTGACTCTAGGGTTGTATGGTTCTTATAAATTGTCAAACGACTTAGATTATGACTATCAATCAGATAAAGACTCAGCATTAAGAGAAGCCTCTATTTATGTGGCAGTTGGTCCAGATGATTGCAAGTTGAACTTGGGTTATGACTTTATTAGGCAATATACGTACTTCGGTATTTCTATGGCGATGAATACAAAAGGAACTCAGGTTGAGTACGATAGAATGCACATAAAAAATGGTGATAAACTTGGAGAAACAGACGATGAATTAGTAAAACGTCCTGATACAAGTTTTAAAGCGCCAGCAAATCCAAACAAATCAAAGGCAGTTGTAACACCATTGCAAGACAAGTCAACGATGATGCAAGGTGAACATATATAAAAATCTTGTGCTTAATCTTATGTCACCCTGAACTTGTTTCAGGGTCTCACTAACAAGAGATAAATTTAACCTTTCAAAATTTTAACTTCAGATGAAAGGACGTAGGTTTTTATAACCTTTGTCCTTTCTTTTTTGATATGTTTTATAGGAGGAGTTTGATAAGTTTGTTTCACAACTTTATTATATTTTATTTTTGTAAAGTTATAACCTACTACTTGTAGCGTTTTGAGTTATTTTTTGTTAGAATAAAACTTGGTTAGTGGTACGAAATATGAATATAAAACAAAAAACAACACTAATTATAGTGATTATAATAGCTGTAATTTCACTGTTAATTGTAAATGCGTGGAATTCAGCGAGGGGAGAATCAGACGGAGTAAAGACTTATGCCGTAGCTTTGGAATACTATAAAGCAGAGGATTACCACAAAGCATATAAAGCCTTTGGCAATGTTCCTTCAAAATCGACTCTTAAGTCTGCTGCAATTTATCGTCAAGCAAAATGTGCTGAGTTTATGCAATCTCCAAAACTTACGCAAAAGCATTACAGACAATTGATTAGAAGATTTCCTGATTTTACCTTGTCTGTAAGAATAAAATATTTGTTGGCTCAAAATATTTACGAACAACACCCAAAACGTGCAAAACGTAAATTTCAATCAATAATTAAAAAATATCCAAAAAGTGAATATGCAATTGCATCTAAATATTACTTAGGTTTAATTCAATTGAGAGAATTAGAAGGGGTTACGAATCAAACGAAATTAGCTTTAGATTTACAAAAAGCTGAGGATTATTTTAAAGACTATTTAAAAGATGCCCCTGCAGGACGTTATGCAATATATTCAATAAATAAAATCAAAGAATTAAATAGAACGACCCTTACCGGTGAAGATAATTTAATAATTGCTCGTTCGTATTACGCTTTGGGTGAATTTGATTTGGCTAAAAAACACCTAGACTCAACAAATGTCGCTTATAGCTGGTGTGATATTGTAAAAAATTACTATGAATTAAGAAATTACGCAAAAGTTAGAGAGTATACCGAAAAAGGTATGGCAAGATATTCTCAATACGTAGACAAAAAGGATATGTACAAGGCGATAGACTTGTATTTACAGTCATCTTCTGGCAATAAAAACAACGCTCTTATGTATTTGAGCGACTTGTCAAAAGGTAAAGAAGGCGAAGATTATATTCGCTACATAACTTGCCGTAACTCTGCAATTGAGCTTAAAGATCAATGTTATGCTCAATTATATCAAGATTTTCCAAAAGGACAATTTGCCGCAGATGCTTTAGCCAATGTATTTTATTCAAACGTGAAATTTGGCAACTACAAATCTGCCCTAAAACTTGGTAAAGAACATTTGAATAAATTTCCAAAATCAAACTCAACACCACTTGTTTTGTTTTGGTTGGGAAAAACTGAAGAACGAGCAAAAAATTATGAAGACTCAAGAGTTTACTATAAACGTGTAATGAAGGATTATCCAGATACATACTATGCTTACAGAGCTTACGTAGATATGTATAGAATTGAAAATCCTCTAATTGTAAAAGATTTAACTTTTAAACCCGTCGTATTTCCTTATGAAAAATCAAAAGACGGTAATATGGTTGTAAAACTTGCCCTTTTAAAGGATTACGGAATGGTTAATGAATTGTGCAAAAACGATAAATTTGTACAAAGTTGGTTAGCCTATGAAGACGGAAAATACAATACTTCGGTTGTTTTGGCTCGTGATGCAATGGAAGAAATGACTGTAAAACCTCCAAAAACTGATTTTCGCTGGAGATTAGTTTACCCAATTCACTACTACGATTATGCAAAAGAATTTGCACTAGACAACAATCCTGTATTATTATTGTCTATAATTAAGGAAGAAAGCCACTTTGACCCTAAGGCAACAAGTGGAGTTGGCGCAAAAGGCTTGATGCAATTGATGCCACAAACAGCGAGTGAAGTTAAGAATGCTTATGGAATAGCTTCTAGTGACCCAAATTATTTGTATAATCCAAAAATTAATGTACAATTAGGTAGCTTGTACTTTTCAAAATTAAAGAAAATCAATGACGGAAGTGAATTTTATGCCGTTCTTTCTTATAACGGCGGTTTAGGAATGGTTAAATCTTGGCGAAACAAACTTACATATCAAGACCGAGATGATTTCTTAGAGCAAGTTCCATACCCAGAAACACAAGATTATTTGAAAAAAGTTTATAGAGCATATTGGAATTACGCAAGAATTTACGGTTCAGAAAATGAATAACTTCGTTTTTTTTCTGTGCTTGCAACATTACGTTCCTCTAAAAATTAAGGTTTTAACTCTTTGTCATTCTGAACTTGTTTGACAAAGCGAACAGGCGAAGTATGAGCCTTGTGAGCCTGTCCCCCGTGTGGCAGAATCTCACATTACAGAGACCCTGAAATAAATTCAGGGTGACAATATTTAAAATTTTTAATTATTGTTATTATACAGAAACAGGTTCTAGTGTTTCAATGTAACGACCAGCGTAAACTGCAGCAATTGCACCATCTGCAGCTGCGGTAATAACTTGACGTAATGGAGTTACTCGCACATCTCCAATAGCATAAACACCTTTTACAGAGGTTTGCATAGCCTCATCAACAATAATGAAACCGTTTTTATCTTGTTTTACTTGACCTGTGAATAAGTCTGCATTTGGTTCAAAACCGATGTATGGAAAAATTCCGTCAATTGCTAAATCTTTTATTTCGTGAGTTTTAACATTTTCGATAGTTGCAGATTTGACAAGATTTTCACCATTAATTTTATTTACAATTGTGTCATATATAAATTCTAGTTTTTCGTTTTTGAATGCACGTTCTTGAACAATTTTGTCGGCTCTAAGTTCGTCTCTGCGATGAATTAGATAGACTTTTGAAGCAAATTTTGTTAAATAACTAGCTTCTTCAACGGCTGCATTACCGCCACCAACAACCGCTACAACTTTATCCTTATAGAAAGCACCGTCACAAACCGCACAGTAGCTAACTCCTCTACCAACAAATTCTTTTTCGCCTTCAACACCAAGTTTTTTAGATTGTGCGCCTGTTGCAATGATAATGGATTTTGCTTTAAATTCGCCGTTTAGTGTTGTTACAGTTTTGATATCTGAGGTTAAGTCAACACTTTGAATTTCTTCCATAGGGAATTTTTGAATACCAAACATATCTGCGTGTTCTTCAAATTTCTCCATTAAATCGTAACCGCCAATTTTAGCGAATCCTGGATAGTTTTCTAGTTCTAAGTAATTGCTAGGTTGTCCGCCAAGCATACTAATATCAATAATAGCGGTCTTTGCAGCACTTCTAGCAGCATAAATAGCTGCGCTTAAGCCAGCTGGCCCACCGCCCAAAATTATTATGTCAAATGTTTTGTCTGTCATTTTGTAAATCCTCTAATATATGCTAGTGCCAGAAATCTTTTGGCCTTCTATTGTATATTTTGCCTTCTTTATAACAATTTCGTATTGATCACCATAAATTTTCTTTTGTGTTAGTGTTAATTCATTCGTACCTGTGAAAGTGTTACCGTTTAAGTGTAATTTGACTGTATCTGTCAACTTGAAATTATCTTCTTTTTCTTGATGTGTAAAAGTAATGTCATTATTGTTGACGTCGTTTAAGTAAATCTCCGCAACTGCTCCAGTCATTGGATTTCTAAGTTCTATGACGTTGCCACTACGTCTTAAGTTCCACATGTCGGCACTAGAAGGTTTAAAATTTTTCGGTGAATCTGTTGTGACAAGAGTCGATTTTACCTGCCAAGTGCCGAAAAACTGTTTCGGCACGCTGTTTATCTTAGAGACACCAGCTTTTAAGACAATTGAGTCTTGTGCAAAAACAGTTATCGAACTTGTTAAAAATAATATTAATACTGTGATTAATAGTTTTTTCATTTAATTATTATTTTTGTTTTTCCATTTTTTCTTTAAGAGCTTTAGCAGATTCTTCGTAACCAGCTCTGCCCATTAAAGCGTAAGTATAGTTTTTAGCTTGTTCAACACCAGGTTGGTTGAAAGTATTTATGTTGTATAACTCACCAGCAATAGCTGTTTGAACTTCAAGCATATAAAGTAATTGAGCTACGTTATAAGCATTAACTTTTGGTAAGCTGATAGTTACTGTTGGACGTTTATAGTCTGATAAAGCAACTCTTGTAGAATCAGCTTCAGCGTTGATTAATTGGTTGATAGTTTTACCGCCTAAGTAGCCAATACCTGTGTAATCAAAGATATGAGGAATTTCTAAAGTATTGTCGAATTCTTCAACTCTGATGAAGTTAATAACTTTGTCGTTTGGACCTTCGTTGTAAAGTTGAATTTGAGAGTGTTGGTCTGTTGCACCTAGAGCCTTGATTGGAGTAGGACCACAGTTTACTTTTTTACCCTTGTTGTTTTCTTCTTTACCTAAAGATTCTGCCCACAATTGAACATACCAATCAGAGATGTATTTCAATCTGCTTGAATATGGCATCATAACTGATAAATTTTTACCTTTTTTAGTATCCATTAAGTAGTGAATTAAAGCGTTTTGAGCAGCGATGTTATTGTGGATATCAGTATTTTTAAGGGCTAAATCCATATCTTTAACACCATTCATCATTTCTTCAATATCAATACCTACTAAAGCGAATGGTAATAAGCCTACTGCTGAGAATACTGAGAAACGACCGCCAACATCATCAGGAACTACAAATGTTTTGTAGCCTTCTTGGTCAGCTAATTGTCTTAAGATACCTGTTTTTTGGTCTGTTGTAGCGACAATATTTTTTCTGTAATCATTACCTAATTGTTGTTCTAGTAAATTTTTAACAATCATGTATTGTGACATTGTTTCAGCTGTAGAACCAGATTTAGTGATTACGTTAACTAAAGTTCTCTTTAAGTCTAGAACTTGTAACAAACCTGTAATTTGGTCAGGGTCGATGTTATCCAAGAAGAAGATTCTTGGCATACCGCCACGTTGTTCAGGTGTTAATAAATTCCAATATGGTTTCAATAATGCTTCTGTAACTGCGATACCGCCTAAAGCAGAACCACCAATACCCAATACTAATACATTGTCAAATCTGCCTTTTACCATTGCGGCAAATTCTTTTACATACCAAACTGTTTCTTCGTTGTAACCAAGGTTCATCCATTGTAACCATTGACCTTGTTTGTCTTTTCTTTGGTTTAAGTCTTTAATAATTTTTTCGATGTCATTTTTGTAGCTAGAAAATTCTTTTTCTAAATTTAAACCATGATCCTTGCCGATGACACTAGCATCAACATTGTTGTAGTTAAGAGTAATCATTTCTTTCTCCATTATTTATTGTACGTTGTGTTTATTTAATTACACCAAAAAATGCACTTATTGAGTGCATTTTTATTGTACTATCGTAAAATTTTATTTTAAACATTTTAATTTAAAATGTAACAAAACTTAGTTTATCTAAAATGATTTTGGAAGGATTTGTATGATTTAATTTTTCCTTGCTCTTTGTACAATTTTACGAAATTTTGTTGAGCTTGTTGATAGTTCAAAATTGTAATTTCAATTGATTTGTTCAAAAGCACAAAGAAAACTGGTAAAGCGATAGTTACAGTCAGTACCATGATAATAATTTGTCTTGTAAATTTTGCACGTTCTCTCATTTCACGACGTTTTCTAGAGGCTTCATCTTGCTCGTGAAGAACTTTGTTTATTAATTTTTTCCTATCTTTTATTGATAGATTGTCAATAAAGTCAATATTATCAGGTTCAATGTAAATTACATATTTTTTCTCACCTTCTTGAAGTTTTAATTTTTCTTTAGGTGGTGCTGGTTGATTTGGAACAGCCAATGGTGTTGTTGGAGTTCCTATGTCTGGAACTTGAGGTGTTTTTGTTGGAGTCTGAGATGTAAAAGTTGGAATATCAAGAAGTGAAGGAATATCCTCTTTTTTCTCCTCAACTGGTTGAGGCTCTGGAGTAACAGCAGATGGCTCTGGAGTGTATTCAACATTTTCGGTATCCATTATGTGTTGCTTAAGTTGAGCTTGAAGTGCATCAATGTCAATGTTGTCATCAAACTCAATTTCTTCGTCTATATTATTAATTTGAAATGCTGTATTTTCTGGATTTATACCGTTATTATCCTTGTCTTGTTCCAAAATGTTACCTCATTTTTTATGTTCATGATAAACTTTAATTATTAATATATTATAAATTATATTAATCCAATTATCAATAAGCGAAATAGATGAAAGTTATGAATATTGAAAAACAAAAATTAGTAAATTACATTAAGAAATTAAGTGAAGCCAAAATCCTTGTTGTAGGTGATATTGCTATTGACGAAATGGTTTACGGTGATACAGAAAGAATTTCAAGAGAAGCTCCGGTTCTTATTCTGCAACACACTCATACTAATATAATTTTGGGTGCTGCTTCAAACGCCGCTCACAACGCATCTATGATTAACAATGGAAAGGTTAGTGTAATAGGTGTTGTTGGTGATGATTATCAAGCTACTCAATTAATCAAAGCCTTTGAAGATGCAAATGTAAACTGTGAATATTTGGTTGAAGAAGCAGGCAGAAAAACAGTTACAAAAACTAGAATTTCAGGCTCTTGCTCTCAATCAGTTACACAGCAAATTGTAAGAATTGATAGGCAAACAAAAGCACCTATCAAAAAAGAAACAGAAGATAAAATTATTAAAGAATTGGAAAAGGCAATTCCAGAACACGATGCTGTAATTTTATCTGATTATCACATTGGCGTTTTAACTTCAAACGTTGTAAATAAAGCCGTTGAGTTAGCAAATAAATATAACAAGGTTATAGTAGTTGATGCTCAAAAAGACCTATCAAACTACAAAAATGTAACTTCAATGACTCCAAACTTACCTGATACTCAAAAATTTGTAGGATATGAATTGGATTCATTTGAAAAAATTACAAAAGCCGGAAATGAAATTATTTCAGAAACAAACGCTAAGGCTGTTTTAATCACTTGTGGTTCTGATGGCATGGTGGTTGTAAACTCAGACGGTACATCAGAAAAAATACCTGTATTCAATCGCTCAAAAGTGTTTGATGTTACTGGTGCAGGTGATACAGTTACAGCTATTTATACACTAGGACTTGCAATTGGTGCTGAACCTGTCTATGCGGCAGTTATTGGTAACATTGCAGCAAGTATTGTAATCAAACAATTTGGATGTGCCACAACAACTGTTGATGAAATACTTGAAACTTTAGAAAAAATCAATTTAAAAGGAGAATAATGATATGGAAAAATTAAAAGAACTTTTAAAAGAAGTGAATACGACAGACTGGATTATCGTGGGTGGTATTGTTTTAGCACTTGTAGTTGGTGTTTTAACTTTCTCTCACTTCCGTCAAACAGCAGATAAACAAATTGAAGCAACCGCAACAATTGGTTTTCAAGTATTCTTGAGAGGTGTAACTCTTACTACAAATGAATCTCCAATTCTTCCAAATTCAGAAACATTTATTACAATTAGAAATGTTCCTTATACAAATTTGAAAGTTGCAGATGTTAGAATTGATTCTAAAAAGACAGTAATGCCAAACCCTCGTGGTGGTAAAGAGCCATTTGTTATGGTTGATGATTACTCTCAAGCCTTTTTGTACGATATGGTTGTTACAATTATTGTTGACAAGGCTAAAATTACAAAAGACGGTGCAGTTATCGGTGGTAACAAAATTAAAATCGGCTTGCCTGTGACATTAGAAGGTCCAAGCTACAAATTGAACGGTACTGTTTCAGATGTTAGAATTTTACAACCAACAGCACCTCAAGGTGGTCAACCTCAATACGGTCAACAAGCACCTCAACAAGTACCACAACAAGGTGCACCAGCACAACCAAACGTTAACAAACAAGAAGGAAATATGGGTTAATAAACGATGTTTAATAAACTTTTTACATTCATTCAATCTAAAACAGAAGGTTTGTATAACGGCAGTTTTATTTTTAAACAGTTAGATACGCTAATATTGTACTCAATATTAGTGGTCTTTCTTGTTTCGACTTTCGCTCAATCTGAGAAGATTGCAATTTTTGCGATGATTGCAATTGTTTTAACTTTCATCAAATTGTTGGTTAAAAAAGGCGAAAAGTTAGAATGTAATAAGTTTGAAATATTTTTACTAGCATATTTTATGTTGGTAATTGTTAGCTTGTTTGGCTCAACAATGTTTAGTTTGAGCTTGCATGGATTTTTAAAATTGCTTGTGTACTTTGGTTTTTACTTATCATTAGTACAATATTTAAAAAATAATAAAGACAAAATTTGGTGGATATTACTTACAATTGGCGCATGTGTGTCTTACGAAACTATTCAAGGGATTTTGCAATCTGTAATTAGACCAGACGAAATCTCTACTTGGCAAGATACATCATATTTGAACCCAGAACAAGTAATGTCAAGAGTTTACGGAACTTTGAAGCCTCTAAATCCAAACCTTATGGGTGGATATATGGTGGCTACAATTCCTGTATTGTTTGGTATTTTGGCTCATGAAGTTTACAATAAACGCTATGAAAACTCTATTGTACTGCTTGTTTTAACTTTGCTTTCAATGTATGTGTTATTTGCAACAGGTTGTAGAGGTTCATATTTAGGGCTTTTTGCAGTAATCTTAACTCTTGTTGGAATTTCAGCAAAATTCTTCTGGAAAGATTATAAAAAATTATACATGTCAGTAGTTGGTGGTGCGGTTGCTTTAGGGACACTTTTAATCCTTGCAAAGGCTTCACTAAGAGCAAGAATCTTCTCAATTTTTGCAATGAGAACGGATAGCTCAAACTCTTTCAGATTTAATGTTTATCATTCTTGTATTGATATGGTTAAGGATAATTGGTTACTTGGAATTGGCTTAGGCAATCAAAATTTTCGTGAAATTTATGGTCTGTATATGAAAACAGGCTTTGATGCTTTAAGTGCATATAATATTTATTTGGAAACTGCAGTTGAAAGCGGAATTTTCGCCTTGCTAGCCTTCTTAGCCTTTTTAGGATTAGCTTTGTATACCACTTTTGAACATATTAAATACTCAAATGATACAAAATCTTTAATTTTTACAATAACTGCGGTTACATCAATAATTGGCTTGATGGTTCATGGCTTTGTTGATACGGTATTTTTTAGACCACAAATTCACTTTGTGTTCTGGACAATGGTTGCAATTATCAGTGTAGAAACAAGACCTTCAAAATTCAGTATTAACAATTAATTATAGCCTTTTTGTTGCTTGATTTTGTTTCAAGTTTGATATAAGATTTTCGCTGTAAAAGGGCGGTTGGAATGACTACTTCAAGACAAACAAAAGGTTATATAAATGGTGTTTTAGCATCTGTAAGTTATGGTACAAACCCGTTGTTTGCACTTCCATTGTATGCTTGTGGCATTGGTGCTAGTTCTGTACTGTTTTTCAGATATTTTTTTGCAACTTTGATATATTATTTTTGGCTTAAATTTGTCAAAAAAATATCCTTAAAAATAAATAAAAATGAAGCAATAACTTTATTTATTTTAGGTTTAACTTTTTCATTGTCATCAATAACATTGTTTGTTTCATTTAAGTACATTGAATCTGGAATAGCATGTACTATTTTGTTTGTATATCCAGCAATGGTTGCAATAATAATGGCTATGTTTTTTAAGGAAAAATTGTCCTTTTCTGTTCTTGTTGCAATGTTTATAACGGCGTTGGGAATTGTATTTTTATCCAATGCAAAAACTGATTCAAATATTAATTTATTTGGTTTAGTTTTAATTTTTGTTTCAGCATTATCGTATGCAATTTATATGGTAGGTGTAAAAAAACTTCCAGCGGTGAAGCATTTGCGTGGAGATAAGCTCTCTTTTTATGTAATGCTGTTTGGTATTTCTGTTTATGTTGTAAACACAAAATTTTGTACAAATTTGCAAATTTTAAGTACTCCTAAAGAATGGCTATTAGCAATATGTATTGCAATTATTCCGACTATAATTTCGTTAGAAACAATAACAATTGCAATAAAATTTATTGGTTCAACAAAGACCGCAATTCTAGGCGCACTTGAACCATTAACAGCGACAGTTTTAGGCATTTTATTATTTGGAGAATCAATCTCTATATCAAAAGTAATCGGTATGTTGCTAGTATTTGCTGGTGTTTTTGTGATTATCAATAGTAAAAAGTAGTTACATTAATTTACAAAATAGCAATTTTTTTCTTTACCGGACTTTAATTAATATCAAGTTTTAAGGAAGGTATACATGTCAACAAACGAAGTAAGAAGTATTCAACAACAAGTTATAAAGCGAAAAGAAGCTCAAAAACAACAGGGAACAGTTCCAGAGCCTAGTGTTGGTGTTTTTAGTAATGCAGATGTAGGTGCAAGAGTTAGTTTAGCAGCAGATGCATCAAATTCGCTATTTAGTGGAACTGAGTTTTTTGTAAATCAACCTCAAGCCGGTGAGGTTAAAACTGATGTGTTGCCGGAAGAATTTAAAGAATATACAGGCAAAGATGCTGAAGCGTTGAGAAAATTAACTCCGAAACAATTAGAACAAGCTAAAAAATTCTTAGATACAAAATTATCAGGTACTAATATTGCCGCAATTACAATGATTTTTAATAATGATGAAATAGATAAAATTCACCAACACGCACTTGAAATGCAGGAACAGGCAGGCGGTAAAGACAAGGTGTTCATGTTGAGCCTTGTAAATGACAAGTATGACCAATCTGCATATAAAATGAGTGCATTAAATTTCAATTTTGAAATGAGTTCAGAAGTTTTAGATAAAGACTTGAATGTTCGTTCTGTTGAAAATTTAACCGAATATATTGATGAAAAAGGCGAAAGATACAGAATTCAAGAGGCTTATGACCTAAAAACAAATACCGTTTCTAAAGTTCGTTATGACATAGTCGAACTAGATGAAGTTGATAGTGAGGGTAAAAAAGTTAAAACCTTCCAAGCCACTTATGAACTGCGCTCTAAAATGAAGGAAGATGGCACAATGATATCGAGAGAATATTCTCGTCCATCAAAAGTTAAGGGTGTTAATACTGTTGATATTTTAACAGAAGGTGGAGTTAAGACCGTAAGTGATGCAACTAAAAAGAAAAACGGAAAAGTTATTGTAAAAAAAGATATGGAGTCTTTAGACGGTACAAGAACTCAATATAAATACAAAGATGACCCTAAAGGTAATCGTTATATGCATTATAAGATTACAACAAAAGAAGGTGAAGTCTTGCTAGATAATCGAAAGACTTTTGAAGTTGTATCTGATAACGAGTTTAGATCAACCTTTAATGATAAAAGTTATACAATGAAGGTTGAGGGTGATAAATTGACAGTAACTTGTGACCAAGACGAAAAGAAAACAGCAACAATTGATTTAGGTAAAATTCAAGGTGACAAGGATAAAATTATTTCATCAATAAAACGTTTATCAGGTGAGGAATTGCTAGAAATGAGCGAAACCGTTGACAATATTGAAGGCATGGAGAATGAATTAAGCTCATACTATACACCAACCGATAGGTCTCTTCATTCAGGAGACGATTTGTTTGTAGTACTTCACGAATTGGGGCATGCTAAAGATTTTAAAAATGCGGATATGAAAAGTCCACTCAAAATGCTTCAATCCATAGATAAAATGATATCTCAAAATAAAGAGGTTCAAGATATCTATAATAAAGAAAAACAAGCATTTAATGAGGCGTTCCCTGATTTACAAAGAGAACATGTAGACTACTTCATCAATACCCTAACTCATTATAGTGGTCCAACGGGTGGTTTGAGGGAAACCATCGCAGAAGGTAATGCAATACATAACACTCCATTGACAAATGAATTGCTTACTTTAAGAACTCAATACTTGCAACAATATTTTCCTCGAACAATGGCGAAATTAGACGAAATGTATAAAAATAATCCACTTCAAAAAAATGAGCCAAAGAAGTTTAAACTTGACTTTCCAAAATTGGAAATTCCACCAATCAAGTTTCCTCCGTCACCAGGTATACCAACTACAAAATAAAAATAAAAAAGGAAGCGCCGTTGCAAGGCAACGCCACTTCACAAATTCAATGTCTTTCCCGCACTTGTTGCGGTAGAGTTTAAATTATCTAATTAAAATGTATTTTATTCAATTCCAAACTTTTGTTTAAAGTAGCAGTATGCAAATTCTACTCTTGCGTCAAGTTCTTTTGCTTTTTCATATTTTGTTTCATTGTCTTTAAATAATTCTGGATTGTATTTGTTTTTTAGTTTTGCGTATTGTTCTTTAATTTTTTCAAAAGGTGCACCAGCTTTAAGTTTTAGGGCCTGATAGTGAACTTCTTCAGGTGATAAAACCTTGTCCTCTGGAAAAATCTGTTTTCCGTATGCTTTTTCTGCTTCTTCAAGTTCTTTGTTCATAAGTGCAAAGGCGTCTATTGTCGAGATTTCCTTTTTGCCCTTAACTATATTTCTAATGTCATTTATGATATTTTTCATTAAGTTTAATTCCTATTTTGTTTTGCAAACTTGTTTTTTGTCGTCCCACTTCCATTTGTTTTGAAGGCATGTTTGCTTGTTGATAATGATTTTACCAGAAACGGCAGTTTTAACTTCTGTTCCTTCCTTGCAAGAACCCATTGTTACACACATATTGTTGGTAACATTTGGCAAAAGCTGTGGTAAGTAGAACCAGCCAATTAAAAGTAATACAAGAATTACAAATGCAAGTCTTTTTAAGAATTTTAAAAATGCTGAAATCCACATAATTACTAAGATTACAACAGAGCAAACTAAATAAGTCCAAACTTGATTCCAATCTGCATCTGGAGTTTGAAAGGCATTTATAATTGCCATAATGTTCCAATAGCAGATGAAAATAGTTAGTGCTGTGTTAATAATTGAAATTGCCAAATTTTTGATTAAATTTTTAATTAAGTTCATATTTATACCTCGTTTGTAATTTGATTATACATCAAAAATAATTAATGATAGCAAAAGAAAAGCCCGTTACAAACACAAAACGGGCAAAATTTTATTGGACGACGATACATAATGTATCCTTAGTATGCTTTTATTGTACATGTACCGTACGTCAGATTCGGTCGGTAAAATCAAAGTCATATAAATAATTTTTTACTTTGACCTTAATCTCTTTGTCTTCCTCGATTAGAACCTCATAATCTTCCAAAAATAGACTGTCACTTTTTATCATTTTTGTAAGTTCTTGATTGTTAAAATAACCTAGTGGAAGATTGCCCATAGAAACTACGCCTCTATCCATAAGTGTTGATAGTGGTAGCTTTAAATTGGTATCAAAACATTCAAGTTGGATTGCTTCATCTTTATCAGGCAAATATATTTCGTAAAAGTTTATTGTAAGTTGTCCGCTTTTCCAGATTAGAGGTGATTTTGAAATAGCAGAAACATTGCCTTTTAAAAAACTTCCTTTCGGCGCTAATTCTTTTCCTCTGATAACAAAAGGTTCTGTTAATCGAGCGATTACAGGTTGGTCTAATTTTACATCTTTCGCATACCAATCTGTGTGAAATTTTGCGTACACATAAGTATTTTTGGGTACGTTTGAAGAATATTTTTCTTTTGCAAATGCGCAATTGCAAATTATTAATGCTATAAATATTGCTAAAATCTTTTTCATATAACAATTTTATAACACATAAAATATAAATTAAATATTTACGCATAGTTTTTTTACAGAATATACAAAAAATAAAAAAGCTAAAATGTTCATAACATCTCCTTTCTATGGTATGATATATTTTGTTAGCGACAAAATTGGTCGTATATTTTTTAATTTTTTTTAAGGAGTTTTTATGACAACTGATAAACCAAGATATTCAAGACTTTCAGATCTAATTGATTTAGCTACGTTTATGTCTTCAACGCCTTTAGGGATTACGCTAGATGATATTATAGAAAGATATAATGTTTCAAGACGAACCGCTGAAAGAATGAGAGACGGCTTAATGAATGTATTTCCGCAAGTTCAAGAGATTGATTATGCTGACGGACACAAAAAACATTGGGGGTTTGTTGATTATTCAATTAAAGAAATGGTGCATTTTACGCCCGAAGAAATTGCGACAGTCGAACAATTCCAAAAACGTACAACAAATGGCGAAATGAAAGAATTATTGGAAAAAGTTACTGAAAAAATTAAAACACTAAGCAAAAAAGGGTTGGAGAATATTGAAAATAATATTGATTTAATTTTGCAAACAGAAGGTTATGCTGTTAGGCAAACAATTCAATATCATATTAGCGATGAAATTCTTATTACAATTAGAGAAGCAATGAAAAAATGCTTGATTGTTACAGGCAAATACCATGACAAAATTCGTTATATTGAACCTTTGGGACTTATTTATGGTGAAAAAATATATTTGATTGCACGAGAAAAAGCAAAAGGTGACGAAATTTATACATATCTGTTGAATAAATTTACTGATTTAAAACTTACCATGACAAATTTTGACAGAGGTGATTTTAACCTAGACGAATTTTCAAAACGCTCATTTAGTGCTTATTTTGGTAAAATTTTGAACGTGAAATTGAAATTTGATAAAGAAATTGCAGAAGATGTCATGACTTATAATTTTCACCCAAGCCAAAAAATTGAACAAGAACCAGACGGCTCTGTAATTGTGCGTTTTAAGGCAAGTGGTGATAAATCTATCATGTGGCATGTTTTCCGCTGGGGGGATAAAGTGGAAATTTTAGCACCAAAAGAATTACGAACAGAATACGTAAATGCACTAAAATCAGTGTCAAAACGATATAAAAAATAATATGTCCAATTCTGACATATAAATATTTTATAATAATTTTGTTAACCAAAATTATAAGGAGAAGATATGCAAACAGAAACTGCAAAACCCAAAATTAAACCAAACGAAAGACAACAACAAGCGATAGATATTCAAAATGGGCAAGTAATGCTTCTTGCAGGACCAGGAACAGGTAAAACTTTTACCGTAATTAATCGTATTGAACAAATGATTGAAAATGGAGTTGATGCTTCTACAATCCTTTGTTTGACGTTTTCTGATGCCGCAGCAAATGAAATGCGTCAGCGTTTGATAAAAAAAATAGGCGTAAAGGCTTCATCTGTTGATGTTTATACGTATCACTCTTTTTGTAACGATGTAATTAAACAATATCCAGAGCAATTTAGTTTGTCTTTGGGGGTTAGATTAATTACAGAAACTGAAAAATTAGCTTTGATGAAGTCTACAATTGACGAAGTTAATCCGCAAATTTTTGTGCCAAATAGAGCAGATAAATATTTTTATGCAAAAAGTTTTGTTGGTTATGTTGAACACTTAAAGAGCTTGAGAATTTCAAAAGAGGAATATCTTTCAAATATTGATACAAATCCGACTTTAATACCTATGTATAATGCTATTGAGGCAGAAATTTATGAACGTGAGCAAAACGGAAAAACTCAAAATAAAGGTCGTTATGCAAAGTTAGAAACAATCAAGAAAAACATCGGAAAAGCCAAAGAATTATGGGATTTGAAGGAAGTTTATGCGCAAAAAATGGTTGAAAAGAACTTAATCGACTTTGCGGATATGATTTGCTTTGTGCTTAATGCTTTTGAAGAAGATGAAAACTTTAAAGAAGAAGTTTCTAATAAATACCGCTACTTCTTGGTTGATGAATATCAAGATACAAACGAACTTCAAAACAAAATTATTTTTAATCTTGTTGATGCAAATAACGAAAAAAATATTTTTGTCGTAGGTGATGATGACCAAATTATTTACGGATTTCAGGGTGCAAAAAGCGACAATATTGAGAACTTTTTGACAAAATATCCTGAAACTAAGGTAATTTGTCTTGAAGAAAACAATCGTTCAACGCAAGAAATTCTAGATTTCAGTTATAAACTTGTCTCTCAGGACCCATTAAGATTAGAAAATAATGAAACTTTCAAAAAATATAATATTTCTAAAAAACTTGTTGCAAAAAATGCAAAAATTATTGCAAAAGAACGTAAAATCAGACGAATAGAGTTTGGTGACAGTTTGCAAGAATTTAATTATATTGTCGAAGATATCGAAAAACTTGTAAATTCAGAAGATTGTCCAAAAAATGAAGATGGTACAAAGAATTTGTCTCAAATTGCAATTCTTTGCAGAAAAAATGATGTTCTTCACTCTTATTCTGAAATGTTGAAGGGCAAAAACATTCCTTGCCAATTGAATGAAGGCAAAAGCATCTTTAATATTCGCTCTACAATTTTGATTTATTACTATATGTGCGTGTTATGCAATCACACAAATGCAACCGAAAAGTTGTACAGTTTGCTACTGGCAGAGCCATTTAAAATCAATTTGGAAGATTACAACGAGTTGATGAAACAGCATAACATTACAAAACTTGATTTTGTAAACTTAATGCGTCAGCTTAAAAATTGGAAAGAACCGCAAAAAATAGAAAAATTCTTAAATACATACAAAGAGTTGCAAGAGTTTGCGCAAGCCGATGATTTGAGAAATACAGTCATTGAAATTATTAACAGAACAGGTATTTTGACCGCTTTTTATGCAAATAAAAAGAATAGAACTGAAAATTTAATGGGCATAAAAAAGATTATTGACGAAGCGACTCAATTGTCTAAGATTGAACCTACAACCAGCTTACAAGATTTTGTAGATTATTTGAAACAAAGTTTAGATAACGAAATTCCAATCTGTATAGACAAATCTTCAATTGTTCAAAATGCAGTTCAGTTGACAACTTATCACGGTTCAAAAGGTAGAGAATTTGAATATGTTTATCTACCTCGATTAACTGCAAAAGTTTGGGAAAAACAAACAGATAATGGCTATAAGTATATTACTGACGAGGTTTTAGAAGATGAAGATGCATCTATGAAAAAGGATTCTGACTTATTGAAACTTTTGTTTGTGGGCATAACTCGTGCAAAATATGCACTAACTCTTTCTTTTGCTGATGCAGAAGAAGAAAAACCTCAACAAATTACAAAATATTTAGCAGAATTTGCAGATTATCCGTTTGAATCTGAGCAAATTCCATATAATGCAGAGGATTTTACACACGAATTTTTTAGAGCGATTTCAAGAGATGTGTTTGACAATCAAAAAGCATTTGAAGCTGAAATTCGAGAACGAGTAAAACAAATTGTTCTTTCGCCAAGCCGTTTGAACGACTACCTTGCATGCCCTCGTAAGTTCTTCTACTTGAAGGTTTTAGGAATTGACGTTGAAGAATCTAATTGGGATAGCGCAAACTTTGGTACAATTATTCATGGATTATTAGAAAACGCTGTTAGAAGGGCAAAAAAGACAGGTGTTTACCCTACTAGCGACGAAATTAGAGAAGAATTAACAAAAGGACTTGAAGAAAGTGCATTTTCTTCTGACGCAATAAAAGAAAAATTCGTGAAATTAGGCAATAATGTCATAGAAAAATACTATCCAAAATTTTCTGAAATCCCTGTTTCCAGAGTAGATGAGGTGGAATTCTCTTTACGTGATATTGATGTTGACGGTGATTTTATTACAGGAAAAATTGACCGCATTGAAAAGAATTCTGACGGAACTTACCAACTGTACGACTATAAAACGGGTTCAGCTGTTTCAGAAAATCAAATTGCGATTGGTGGAACCAAAGAAAATTATTTCAACCAGCTATGTTTTTACAAATATGCCTTTGAAAAACTTACAGACAAAAAAGTTGCACAAACAGGTATAATTTACGTTGAAGAAAATGTTACACGAGAAAAAACACTTACAACAGAGGATATGGCATACATCGAAAATAAAATTAAAGAGGTGTACGAAAATATCAAAAATCTTAAATTCAATCCGTCTTGCGACCCTTCTTCGTGCAAGTTCTGCCAATATCAACAAATGTGTAAACTTGATTTGATATAAAAAGTTGTAAGAAAGGCGCAGAGCATACGCTCTGCGCCTCAAAAAAATATTTATTCAAAATAATTACTTAATGCCTGTTGATTTAGCAATAGCAGAAGTCAATTTAGCAATAGTTTTAGTTTGTTTAACGGTTTCAGTTCTAACAGTTTTTAATTTTTTAAATTCATGAGCCATAAGTATCGCTGCGGTTGGGTCGTTAGCAACTTGTTCAGTTAGAGTTTTTGACTGAGAAATCAATTTAGTGTATGTTGTATCAACGCTAGATAATTTGTTTAAGTTAGTTCTAATAGCACTTTTTTGTGCCGGAGTCATGTTTTTTAAGTTTTTCTTAGCTTCTGGAGTGTTAAGATAGTTAGTTAATGTAATAGCGCCGTTTTCTGCAATTTCAATATTTACTGTCATTGCATCTTTTGCAACTTTTTGAATTTTAGCTTTTTGATTAGCTAAATCTTTTTGTTTGTTTGTAGGTAATATTGCAGCAGATAAACCGTTTACAGCTGATTCATAGTTTTTAGAAGCAGTTGTTGCAGTGTTTACAATAGCGTTAATTTGTTTTTTCATTGCAAGTTGGTTAGCAGAAAGAGTGTTAGCTCTTTGAGTTTGTTGAGGGGTTTTAGTTTGCGTATTTGGAGTGTTTACTTTGATAGTAAATCCACCGTAGCTTTTTGAAACCGTAGCCGCAAACGCTGTGCTAGAAATTAATAAAGCTGATACACATAATGTTGTGATAATTTGTTTTTTCATTTTAAATTCTCCTTATTTGTTACTTAATAATATATCCCAACTCTCAAAATAGTTCAATTATTGTGAATATATGTTAAATGGGCTTAAAAGTGTAATCTTCAATCTAAAGCTAATTATAGAGACCCTGAACTAAATTCAGGGTGACATAAAAATTGATGTTAACCCTAATGTCCTTCTGAACTTGTTTCAGAATCTCGTATTATAGAGACCCTGAACTAAATTCAGGGTGACATAAAAATTGATGTTAACCCCAATGTCATTCTGAACTTGTTTTACATCATAATACTTTTACAATTGTGAAATAGCATAAGCCACCGTTTGCTTTAGCAAACGGTGGCTTACTAGAAAGATTATACTGAATAAGTTTATACAGCTTCTTTATTAAGAGTTTCAGAAAGGTGAGCGATGGTTCTAGGGAAGTATTGTTGTAGGTATTGAGAACGAATAGCCAATAATTCCATAGTTTTAGGAGTAGTTAATAGCGCATTACTTTCTGCAATTGTTTCTCTAAGACCACCGACTTCTCCGCCGTAATGATTTAGAGTGTTGATAAAGTAATCTATGTGATCACGTTGAGCGTCTGGGAACGCTTTGTTGAAGTTTTTCTTTTCTTCTTCAAAAGTTTTGTTCAATTTTTCATCAGCAAAGATTGCTTTACCAATAGTTTCATTTAATTTTAAACTTGAGTTCAAGTTTACATCTCTCATATCTCTAGCGTGTCCAAGTTCGTGTAATACGACGAATAATTGGTCGCCTGAGTGAATAGATTTGTCTGCTGGTGCATAGTATGATTCAAGAGGGCTGTCGATACCAACTAGAGTTTTAGTTGATTGAGCCACCTTAATTAATTCTTCACCTGGCATTTCTTTTAATGATGCTAAGATTTTCTTTTTGTTGCCTTGAATTTTTTTGTCAATGTCAAGAGTAACAACTTCTCTTTCTGGGCGTTTAAGGTCTTTAACATCAATAGTTTTGTCGCTCAAAGTGATTTCATATTTATCATCGTTGTTAGATGAGATGATTTTGTTTGGAGCAACAACTTCAAAGGTAGAACTCTTTTTCAAAAGAACTTTACCGTTTTTATCTGTGATTTTGTAATCAGAAATTCTGTTACCGCTTTCGTCGTTTTCATACAAATAATCAGTTCTTGTACCATCTAAAGAAACCATGTTCTTTTTAATTGATGTAATACCAGTTTTTTTATCAAATTTACCTGAAGAAACGATTTCTTCTTTGCCGTTTGGGTATTGGTATTTAATATCGAAAATACCTGGAATTTCTGATGGGGCAGTATATTCAGTTCTTGCAATTTTGTTATTTTTATCCTTGATAACTCTAACTTCGTGAGTTACAACAGGATAACCGTTTTCGTCAGCTTGTAAACGAACTTTAGAAATAGTGTTGTTTCTCAAGTCTTTTACTTTTTTGATTTGGTAAATGTTACCTTTTTTAGTCCTGTAAACTTCTGCGGTTTCAATAGCTTCTTTGTTCATGTTTTTGTCAACAAGAGCTGTGTGAACTGTGCCTTTGTTGTCTTGAGCAATGATGTTAAAGGCTTGTCTGTCTGAATGGTCGCATGTAAAAATAATTTGTTTAGGATTATTGTTGCAAGTTTCTTTTTCAACTTCAGCAACTCTATTTGCAGCTTTTTCTAAAAAGTCTGATTTAAAACCAGCCATAGCAACGATATTTTCTGGGCTAAGACTTGTTTTTGTTAAAGGCTTTGTGTGTTTTAATGTTTTAGCATCAGCTTTTCTGTTGAATAAAAGAAGTTGACTTTCTGAATATCTAGGTTTATCTTGAGCGTTTTTAACATCTGAATAATCTTTGATAGTATCAAGTTTTTCAGTATTTTGCATAGCAAAAGTTACAACGCTATTACCTGAAATGTAATCTTTTTTAGCTAAAGCGTGAATAGAATTCCATTTTTCAGGAGCATCTGTCAAAATGCTTTTCATGATTGCAATATTTTTAACGCTAAATTTTTCTTTTTGATTGCCAGATTTTTCATCTTTTATATTTTTTAATTGACCTAACGCAATATCAACATTAAAAGTTTCCTTTTCAAAAGCATCTGGAGTAGCGATGTAATCTTTTGGGGCATTAGGGCTAACTGTTCTTTGAGGGTTAGTGTGTCCTGTTTTGCTAGCAAAAGCAACGTTAATATTATTTCTGTATGGGGTAACAGTTAAATTCATTTTCTTTAATTCCTCCGTAATTCAAAAATAATAATAGTACTTTTTACACTTTTTGGCAAGTGTTTTGTGAAATATCCTACAAAAAGTGCAATAAAAGTTAACAATAAGAGTACAAAAGACACTTAATAAAAGCTAGTAAAATAGGGCTTTTTAGCCCTATTTAAAACTGTTAAAATAGTAGTAATTATTCTTCAAGATCATCTCTTATTTTTTTGAATTCTTGGTTTATAATCATAAACGCATCTAGTATGTATGGGTCAAATTGTGTACCTCGACCTTCCTTCATTATGTCTACACATTTTTCGTGAGGAAATGCGTCTTTGTAAACACGGCGGGAAGCAAGCGCATCATAAACATCAGCGATTGCCATAATTCTTGCACATAGTGGAATATCTTCGCCTTGAAGATTTTCAGGATATCCAGAGCCGTCCCAACGCTCGTGGTGATAGCGAGCAATGTAAACGCCCATTTCAATAAAATCGTTTGTACCAAATTTTTTGTGAACTTCTGAAAGTGTATCAGCACCATAAATAGTGTGATACTTCATTTTGTTAAATTCTTCGGGTGTTAATCGTCCAGGTTTTAACAATATGCTGTCAGAGATTGCAACCTTACCAATATCGTGTAATGGACTTGCATATACAATATTTTTTACAAAACTTTTTGTAATTTCATTTTTGTATGGCGAACTTTTTGCTAATTCCGTAGCAAGCGCATAACAATACTTTTGCACCCTTTCAAGATGCTTGCCTGTGTCGTCGTCTCGAGATTGAGCAAGTTTTGCTAAAGAAAAAATTGTCTCCATTTGAGCTTCGGAAGTCTTTCTAACCTGTTGTTCAACAATTTGCATCAAGTGTTTGTTTTTTTCTTCAAGTTCTTTTTTCATATCAACCATTTTAAGGTGTGTTTTGATACGAACACGAGCTTCTTCTGCCTTGTATGGCTTTGTTATATAATCAACTGCGCCAACAGCAAATCCTTTTGCTACATCTGAAGAATTTGATAAAGCGCTTATAAAAATAATTGGAATATCTTCTACTTTAGGGTCTTTCTTTAACCTTTCGGCAAGGTCAAAACCGTTGATGTCAGGCATGTTTACGTCTAACAAAATCAAATCAGGTTTTTCTTGTAACACAAGGCTTCTTACAACTTTTGGGTCAGTCACTTGCAAAACCCTGTAAGCGTCTTTTTTTAGGATTAGTGTTAAAATCTTTAAATTTGTTTCGTTGTCATCGACGATTAAAATCTTCTTATTCATATATAAATTATAACATCAGATTTTTTCATTTGCAAAATTTCATGCTAATATAGTTACACTTAGTAAAGATAGGGATTTTACATGGAAATAGATTTAAACACAAGGGTAGAGGCTTGGTTGAATTGGCTTAATTCAACACCAGAATATATATTTTTTAAAGATTTGACAGGGGTTTATCAAGGAACATCAAGGTCAAATGCTGTAATGGCTGGATTTTCTTCGATGAAAGATATGATTGGTAAAACTGACGAAGAAATTTTTTCACCAGAAATGGTCAAAATCTTTAAAAAAGAAGACGAATTTATTATGAAATCGGGTGAAACTCGTACGTTTGAAAACTTGGTTGAGCACCCAGAAAAAGGAACTCGTTTAATTGAAACAATTAAATCTCCTTTGTACAACAATGCAGGTGAAATTATTGGTGTGCAAGGGGTTTCAAGAGATATTACAGAAAAAAGAAAACTTGTATTAAAGGTTAAGGAGCAAACCTCTCAATTGAGAGCGTTGTTTGATAATGTTCCGTTTGCCCTTTGGATTAAAGATATTGAAGGCAAATTCAGAATGGTAAATGAAGAATATGAAAGGTATTACGGACTAAAAAAAGAATATATTATTGGAAAACACATGAGCGAGGTGCTTAGAACTGAAAAGTTAGCGCCAGAAAAAACAGTTGACCAACTGGTTGAAACCGATAAAAGAGTTATCTGGACAAAAGAAATGTTCAGAGAGGTTGAACACATGTGCTTAAGGGGTGAAGATTATTATGTTTCTATTACAAAAGCCCCAATTTTCGATGAAAAAGGCGACGTAGTCGGACTTTTGGGTATTTCTTATGATATTACAGAGGAGCGCCGTCAAGAACAAAACTTGAGAGACGCTAAACTTCAAGCCGAAAGTGCAAACCGAGCAAAGAGCGAATTTTTGGCAAATATGAGCCATGAAATTAGAACTCCGATGAATGGTATTTTAGGTTTTATTCAACTTCTTGCTGATACAAAATTGACAGAAGAACAAAGGGATTATGTAACAGAGGCTCAAAAATCTTCAGAAATCCTGTTGGAATTGCTTAACGACATCTTAGATTTGTCTAAAATAGAAGCTGGTAAAATGTTAATGGAGAATATTAGCTTTAATGTTAGAAATGTCTTGGAAGATGTTGGAACGCTTGCTTCATCAAACGCTTCAAAAAAAGATGTAGAAATTAATGTTTTGTGTTATTCAGATGTGCCAGAACGAATTGTAGGTGATTCTGTAAAGCTAAAACAGGTGCTTAATAACTTGGTTAATAATGCAATTAAATTTACTGATGTCGGTGAAATTAATGTGATAGCAAAACTTCTAGAAAAAAATGATAAAATGCTTCGCTTGCAATTTGATATTGAAGATACAGGGATAGGGATTTCAAAGGAAAACCAAGCGAAAATTTTTAAAGCCTTCACTCAAGCAGATAGTTCGACAACGAGAAAATATGGCGGAACAGGCTTAGGACTAACGATTTCAAAAAATCTTGTAAGTATGATGAATGGTGAAATTACTCTAGAGTCAGAAGAGGGTGTGGGTTCAAAATTCTCATTTACGGCAGAATTTGGAGTTGACGAATCAGAAGTAGAAGCGTTAGACCTGTCAAAAGACATTCTAGAAAATATGAAAATTTTAGTTGTTGATGATAACAAAACGAATTTAAAGATTGTTGAATACTACTTGAAAGGATATAACTGCGAAACAGTTTGTGTTGAAACGGTAGAAGATGCAATTAACGAATTGTCTGTAAAAGGCGGTTATGATTTAATTTTATCAGATTATTGCATGCCAGAATATGACGGTTTGTATTTGGCACAAAAGATTAGAGAAAAAACGCCAGAACTTCCGATTATACTTTTGTCATCTAGAGGTCAAATGGCAGATTGTAAGGCAAATACAGAAGAATTTATTCAAGGATATTTGCCAAAACCGATAAGAAAAGACGACTTGATAAAGTGTATTTCGCTAGTTATGAATAAGACAACTGACTCTGTTGTAACAAATCAAACCTTGATTGAGGCAGGTTCAAACTTTAAATTGAGAATTTTATTGGTTGAAGATAACCTTATAAATCAAAAACTTATCTCAAAAATGTTGGCAAAAGCAAACTTAAGTTGTGATATTGCCAATAATGGAAAAGAGGCTCTTGATGCAATAAATGCAAATAAATACGATCTTGTATTTATGGATTGTCAAATGCCTGTTCTTGACGGTTACGAGACAACAAGAATTTTAAGAGAAGATGTACGTTACAAATCGCTTCCAATCATTGCGCTAACTGCAAACGCAATGCAAAGTGATTATCAAACCTGTATTGATGCAGGCATGGACGATTATTTGGCAAAACCTTTGAGGTATACCTCTTTAATAGAAATGTTGAAAAAGTATAACGACTTGCTAAATGAAGAAATTGAAAGCGATATAATCGAGGCAAAAATGGAAAATGAACATGAATTAGTGACTATTTTTGACTTAATTAAGGCAGACTTAGGTATTGAGCGTTCGGATTCAGAGGCTTTGCTTGTCGATTTTGGAAACGACTTGATGTGTCAAATTGAAGATCTAACAAATTCAATTATAAATAACGATTGCGACTTAGCATCAAAAGTTGCACACACAATAAAGGGTTCAGCTGGAAACTTGCGTATCAATAAAATATATGAGCTTGCAAAAGAGATTGAAGAACTATTGACACAAAACGATTTGACAAGCGCACAACGACTTATCACAGAAATTAAAACGTATTGGAGTAATTTAGGTGTCTAGTATTCGTAATGCATTTTTACTACTAATTTTAACAATTTTTGTCTTTTCTATTTGCTCCTTGATGTGGAAAAGTTTGCTAGAATCGAAAAATAAACCAGTTGCGGAGAAAGAACCTTCACGAGTAGAGAAACTTGTTAAGGGCGATGATTCGGCAAATAGAGAAACCTTTCAAGAGGTAGAATTTCAAGAGCAACCACAAGAAAGGTTTCGACAAGTACGAGAAATGGAAATGCAGTTTGATAGAAACAAGGAAAAGCCCCAAAGTGTACAAATTCAAACTGAACAAACTCAAAAAACAATTCCTTCAAATATTACAACTCAAAATAAAAATATAACACTTAATGAAAATATTACACCAGAGCAAATTCAGGCAATAAATACCGAATTAGCAAAAAAATACGGTAATAATCCAGATGCAGAGGTATCAGAAGAAGATTTGCAAAAAATTATAGAGCAATTAATGCCAATACAAAATCGTTAAATATTGTTAAAATGTGCGTGAAAATCCGTTTTTAAAGGTCTTTTAATCTTATAATAGAGATGTAAATGAGAGAAAAGGATTTATGGTACTAGCATTAGTTATTTTAGGGATATTTTTAATTTTATCAATAGCAATTTTTAGGGTAAAAGCTGTTACTGTCAAGGTTGTACTGATTGCCTTGCTTACTTTTATGGCAGTTACAAGTGTCGCTATTATGGTGACAAACCCTCAAATGCATAAAATGTTTTCAATGAGCGTAATTGACTACTTAATCAAATTCAATGATGATGGTTCAATTACAACAACAAAACAAACTACGACAACTGAAATTAAACATGGTGGGGAAAAGTAATGAAACGATTTTTAGCCCTATTTATTGTCGTTGTTTATAGTATGTCAGCAAACGCTTGTTTTGCTGTTTCGCATTTGTATTTTGTAAAAAACACTTCTAAAAATACGGTAAAACCTCTTGTTGAAAAGAGTTTTGCCTCTAAAAAATATTTATTAAACAAATCGGATCCGTATTTTGGTATCAAAACTAATAACAAAAATTCAGCAGTCGTAGTGCTTCAAACAAGCGGTGCAAATCTTTTTTACTACTTTGAAGGCGATAGCAACACATTGAATAGTGCAATCTTAAAAGAGTTCAATAAGTTGAAATTAGTATATGAGGAGTCTTTTAACACAACGTATTTGTCTACATTTGCAACAAAGGCTCAAAATGTAAGAGCAAATAAATCTTCAAAATACACATTTGAAGAAGTTTCAAGAGACGCACAAGAAATTCAACAACGATCAGGACGTGTTATTTCTCAAGATGTTTTAAAAGGTTATGTAGGGCAGATATCTCGAGGAACAACTTTTAATGCTTACTTGCAAACTCCCATAAATACAGCAAACGCAAATATTGGAGATAAAGTTATCGCCGTACTTTCGGAAGATTGGGTATATAACAATTGTGTTGTAGCACCTCAGGGAAGTGTAGTTTACGGTTTAATAACAAAAGCAAGACATGCAACTTACGGTTCTATGAATGGACGTGTTGTAATTGAATTTAACCAAATCAGAACTCCTGAAGGAAAGATTTATGATGTTTCTTTAGATAAAGTTGACTTTGTTGTTTCAAACGATGGAAAAGTTAATTCAGTTGTAAATAAAGTCGCAACCCAAGTTATAATAGGTGCAGTCTTAGGCTTGGTATTTGGCTTATTGGCAGATGATGCAAGCGTAGGTAAGTCTGTTGCAATAGGTGCTGCAGGCGGAGCTGCAACAGGTGTGTTAAGCTCTGGTGCAGAAAAAGGTGTAGATGCAGAAATACCTATTTATACAGAATTAGAATTGGCATTAACAAAACCGCTAAGTGTGGTTTTGAGCTACTAGATAAAGGAAAAAGAAATGAACAAAAGATTAATTATTGTAGGATTTTTAATTTTGGTAATTGCAATTGTGGGCAAATTGTTATTTATTGCTGCAAAAAATATAAAGATAGACGATTTTCACAAGTCAGCCATAATTTTTGTTGTTGATTCCTCAGCTTCTAATCAACAAATGTTACCGACTGAAATTAAGTATATCAAATCACTTTGCTCAATTTTAGACCCAGAAGATGCAATTAAAATTTTGAAAGTGTCAGAAAAATCATATCTAATTTATGAAGGCTCTCCAAGTGACACAATGGGTATTAGAAAAGCTCTAGACGCCTTTACAAAACTTGATAGCAAGGATTACGGAACAGCTTATGGCGAGGCTATAAAAAAAGCATTTGACCATTGCTTAACAATGAAAAAAGAAGGATATGTTCCAGCAATTGTCGTAGTAGGTGACTTGGAAAACGAAGGTGATGTATCAAAACAGGTTAATTGGGACACACTTCCTCAAAATGTTCAAAACGTACAAAAATACGCACCAGACCTTGCAATGATGTTTGTTTATGCTCACCCAGAAAAATTAGATCTTGTTAAAACAAAATTAAATCCAGTCTTGGGTGAAACAAAATTAATCATTGCAAATGAACAAAATGTGGATAAAGCGAATAGAAGATTTTTAGAAGCAATTGGTAGATAGGAGAAATAAATGGCTTTTACTATAATTACAAAAAATTCAGAAAGAACATTCTCTGATAAAGAATTAGTTAATATCTGCTCAAAAGACGGCTTTGATTTTAAGCTAGATGTTGATTTTGACTGTATGTTAGCGGTTCAATATGATTTAAAAGAAAACAAATGTACAATTTTAAATCAATTTAATAATCCTAAGTTTTTGTTTAAGGGAAAACCGCTTCCAACAAGATTAGAGGTTGAAAAGGTTTGTAAGGTTATGATTGACGGAACAGATGAATTTATTACAATCAAAGTGATTGGCGAAACTGTTTCAAAAAACTTGCCTCAAGAAAATTTGACAGAAGAAGATATGACTGAGTTGTATGGTAGCGAAGTTAATGCTGGTGTAAGATTAAAAATAGAAAAAAGAAAAGCTGAAATTGAAGAAGCAAGAATTGCAATTACAAAAGAAGTTTCGGCTGAAATGAATAACCTAAAAAATAAATTATCAATGAACTCAAAAACAGGTATTGTATTGCATTTTGCAATGTTGTTTGCCTCTTTAGTGTGTGCTTTCGGACTTTCAAACTACATTATGGGCTTACCACTTAAAGATTCAGCAAATGTAATTCAAATGCCTACAAATATGAAAGCTATTTTCTTGTTTATGGTCGTAATTTATGGTGTTGGCTTAATGGCAAAACAAGGAATGTTCTTGTTTTTGCAAAACAAAATTGGCGAAGGCTCAGTTACAACAAAGATTGCAGAAAAATTTATGGCTGTAACATCAGCAGTTTTCTTCGTTGTAGTTTATTTAATTAATACTTTGTATTATATGACTTCAAATCAATTACCATTCTTTGCGGTGCTAATGTCAATGTTCTTCGTTGCAACAACAGTAATTCTAGCTGTTGCTTGCGGATATTTTAAACACAATAGCTCAATGACAAGAATGGATTTGGATAAGTACGAATATAGAGCTGATTTTGAACACGTTGTAAAAGAATACCAACAATGGATTGAAAGATTTGTAAACAGCTTGAGCCATTCAAAATTGAAAAAAATCGGTGATACTCTGTTCACACTTCAAATTAAATCGGTTGGCGAAATTATTTTAGGTATTTGTACAGCGCCATTCTTGGCTTATGGGGTTTCAAATACTTTGGCAATGTGTTTCCCAGAAGCTGCTGGCTGGATTAGAATTTCAAGTTTAAGATTTAGCCCCGTATTTTTGGTTCTAGCCTCTGTAATGATTGTATTTGCATTTTTTGCTTTTGTTAATGCATTTACATGTATCAGAAAAATTCAAGGCTCAAACGTATTGAAACAAGACGGTTTTAGCAACTATCTTCAACATGGCGTAGAAATTTACGGTCTTGCAGGCGTAAAAAGGTTAGATGCAGATGTTCGCCGTTCTTTTGCAATTGGTATTACAATTATCGTCATTGAATTTACAATGAATGTTTCTTACTTTATGCAAGAAATGGGTAGCGACTTGTGGGGTATGACCGTAAGTTTATTAGGCGCTTTAGTTCCAACGGCTATTTTGATTGCAGAAACTTATATGTTGAGCAACACAAAATTTGAGTGTTTTGCTTGCGATGAATTGTTAGCAAAAGTTGATAAAGATTAATGAATTATAACTTGTTTTTTAAAATATTGCTATGTTTTGCAATTATAAGCACAATATGTATCTTCTGCGCAAAGCCGAAGATGCATACTGCTGTGTTGGTTTATAGTTCTGACTACACAATTGTTGAACCGAAGGTTGAAACAACAGTTGAAAAATATCTTCCGACAGTTTCACAACAACCTCAACAAAGAAAAAAAGTGGAAAATGTTGTAAATACAGTCAAAAATGTACAAAATACAAAGGCTGAACAACCTAAAACAACAACTCAAATAAAAAAACAAACTTCTCCACAAACCAAGCAAACGCAAGTTAGAACAGCAACAAAAACAGATGTAACCCAATCAAAAAAGCAAACACATACAAAAAAAATGACTCAGTCAGAAGAAGAAATTGCTTGGAATAAATGGCGTTCAAACCTTCAAAACAGTATTATGCGGGATACCCAATTGCCTACTGTTGAGCAAGGTACTGTGTTTAGATTTACATTTAATGTTGATAAATACGGCAGAATTTCTAACGTAAAAACTTGGTCGCTAACGCCTTCTTATACGCCGATTGCGATTGAATATATTGCGCCTGTAATTAGAAGTTATCAAGGAAAAAGTATCCTAAACTTCCCAGCAGGTTCAGAACGTATGAAGGTCGAATTTGACGGAAAAATGAAGGTTGCAAGTGCGCAAAAATACAGCACTCCTCAAGATTATAATGATTATGAAAAAATAAGAAAATAGGAAAATATTATGTATAAATGCAAGGAATGTGGAACTGAATACGAAATAAAACCTGATTACTGCGATTGTGGTAACGATACATTTGAAGAAATTTTGTCAGAACAACAGACATCAAAAAATGATGTTACAAATGTTACAAAACTTAATAATGCAGAAAAGGTTAAAGAAGAGAAAACAGAACCAAAAATTGAAAAGTCAGAAGTAATACCCGAAAAAGTTGAGGTTCGACAAGAAAAAATGAAAGTCACAGAACCTAGAAATGCAGTTCAAAATGACTACTCTCGTTTGAGACAGTTCTTTGACCCAATTTCTACAACAATTTTCTGTGTTTGTATTGTGCTTGCAATTTTGATTGTGCTTTTCGCAGGCAATTCATTAATTAAAAAGGATAACGAAAAAACAACAGAAACTCCAAAACAAACGCAAAATTTGAATATTCCAGATATTGATAAATTATGGAATAGTACACCACCAAAGGTTATTGAACAACCTAAACAAATTGAAACTCCTATTCAACAAGAGGTTGAACCTTCAAGAACTGTCGAATTACCAAAGGTTAAAAAACAAGAAACCCAAAAATCTGTTGCAAAATCTCAAAATAAGACTGTTTCTCAAAACAAACCTTCGACTTCGCAAAAACAAGTTTATAAATCACAAACAAAAAATGTCGCAAAAACTCAACCTGCGCAAAATACGGCAGTACTAAAACAAGAATTTCAAAATTATAAATTGTCCTTGAGAAACCGCCTTGCATCAAGAATGGATTTTACAAGAATTGTAGGTGACGGTGAATGTGTTGTTGTTTTCAAAATTGATGCTTCAGGCAAATTGACAAATAGAAATTTTGCAAAACAATCAGATAATGACAGCTTGAATGACGTTGTTTATAATGCGGTAATGCTAACGCCAACCTTTAATCCTCCACCAAAAGGCTATAAAGGCGAAACCGTTCACTTAAAAGTTCGCATGTATTCAAACAATTATGAAGTTTATTTGTATTAGTGTTTTAGATTTAACGTCATCCCGCACTTGCGATTTTTCGGTAGGGTGAAACGTAGTGAAACCCGTCAGGTGGAGTGGGACGTTACTCCCACGACAACCCGAATAAATCAAGACATTGCGAAATATTTTAAATAAAATTTCAATTCAATCATAACAAATATATTATACCATTTTGCATTTAATAAATTGTCTGATTTAATACGTACGTTTTAAATCAGACAATTTATTAAAT